>Ga0129310_1000166_pt1 | contig 91148 bp, 83 predicted proteins | sample Go1ome_2_FD_94433 | JGI IMG/M metagenome (GOLD analysis project Ga0129310, IMG submission 94433) | Western lowland gorrila individual fecal microbial communities from Wisconsin, USA - Go1022A metagenome | ecosystem: Host-associated > Mammals > Digestive system > Large intestine > Fecal | place... | reverse complement strand
TTCCCGTAATAGCGCGGTTTTTAACTTTTCTACCGCCAAAAGCCCCGATTTTTCGGTGATTTGGCATCACTTGACGATAAATGACGATAAGTGGCGATAAAGTGGTGATACTATAGCATATTTTGACGGTCAAGTCAATCACCAAAAACTGTAATTGAAAATATGGTTATCCCGCTGACACACCACAAAAAAACAGCGATCTAGCAGAACTTAAAGTGGTTGGCGGATATCTTTCCCCCGCCGCAGGCGGGGGAAAGATATCCTGCGATCAATTATCCTTTTGTTTGCCGCATTTTCAGCCGGTGTGCTAAAGGGATAGTCATAATTAAAAAAGCATAAATTTGTTTAAATACAATTTTATGTGGGCAGAATGTTTTGTTCGCGGCAGGTAAGTTAGTGCATTGTGCTGAAAATTGGAAAAGATGTTGACATTGTGTCAGAATGCTGTTATAATGTTGATAGTGACATGGTGTCAGAAAAGTTCTGCACTGCTATTATAAGGAGGTATTACCGATGCCGAAAGGTTCGCCCGAACTGACAGCTTCGCGCAGGGAAGAGATAATAAGCGCATGTGAAAAGCTGTACCAGACAATGAGTTTCAAAGAAATAACGCTGAAAGAGATAAGCGTTGAAACCAGCTTTTCAAGACCGTCTATCTACAACTATTTCCGCACTAAGGAGGAGATATTCCTTGCACTGATGCAGCGTGAATACGATAACTGGGCGGCTGAACTGAATGACCTTGCTGACGGTCATGACAGCATGTCGGCTGAGGAACTTGCGGCGGCACTGGGGCATTCGCTGGAAAAGCATGAACAACTCTTAAAACTGCTTGCGATGAACCACTATGATATGGAAGAAAATTCCCGTTCCGAACGGCTGACAGAGTTCAAGGCGGCATACGGCGCTTCACTGGACGCTGTGCGGGCGTGTGTCACAAAGTTCTTCCCGCAAAGCGACTGCGAGAGTTTTATTTTCGTGTTTTTCCCGTTTCTTTTCGGCGTATACCCTTACGCGGTGGCAACTGAAAAACAGCTTTGCGCCATGCGTGAGGCTGATATGGATTTCAAGATGCACACCATTTACAAACTGGTTTATTCTTGCGTTATGCGGCTGATAGGAGGAAAATGATGAAGTACACAAAACTCGGTAATTCAGAACTGAACGTTTCACGTATATGTATGGGCTGCATGGGCTTTGGCGATGCACAGAACGGTCAGCATTCATGGACGATAGATGAAGAACATTCCCGCGAGATAATAAGGCGCGGTCTTGAACTGGGCGTGAATTTCTTCGATACTGCGATAGCGTACCAGTCGGGTACAAGCGAACAGTATTTGGGCAGGGCACTGAGGGACTTTGCCAAACGCGATGATGTAGTGGTGGCTACAAAATTCCTGCCGAGAACGCCTGCCGATATCGAAGCAGGCATTACAGGTCAGCAGCATATCGAGCGCATGATAAACAAAAGCCTTGAAAATCTCGGCATGGACTGCGTTGACCTGTACATCTGTCACATGTGGGATCACAACACCCCGATATATGATATCATGGAGGGGCTCAACAGGGTAGTAAAGGCTGGTAAAGCGCGGTATATAGGAATTTCAAACTGCTTTGCGTGGCAGCTTGCAAAAGCGAACGCTTTGGCTGAAAGGGAAGGCTTTGCGAAGTTCGTAAGCATTCAGGGGCATTATAACCTTATCTTCCGTGAGGAAGAACGCGAGATGGCAGGTCTGTGCGCTGAGGACAATATCGCCATGACCCCCTACAGCGCCCTCGCCAGCGGCAGACTTGCACGCCTGCCTGAGGAGAGTTCGAAGCGTGCAGAAGAAGACAGCTATGCTAAATTCAAGTACGATGCTACCAAAACGCAGGACGAGGTCATAATAAGAAGAGTGGCTGAACTTGCTGAAAAGCGCGGCGTCAGCATGACCGAGATAAGCCTTGCGTGGCTGCTGACAAAAGTGACGGCTCCTGTGGTTGGTGCTACAAAGCTGCACCATATCGAGGGTGCGGCAAAAGCAGTGGATATAGAACTTTCTGCCGAAGAGATAAGCTATCTTGAAGAGCCGTATATCCCTCACCCGCTGGCAGGTGTTATGGCTCAGAATAAGCCTGCCAATAAAAATGAAAAACATGTCTGGTCAACAGGCAGTCAGAAGATATGATGTAAAACACTCAGCCGTACAGGTCGCATTAACAGCGTATCTGCGCGGCTTTCTGTATTTTGCGGCAGAATTGTGTGTGAAAAAAGTTCAAAAAGTATTTTCATAAATGATAAAATAGTTGTACGCATTTTGTCGTAAATCAGAATAATATATTAAAACTATCAAAGTCAATTCGCCTTTCTGTTGAATGTTTACAATATGTTGCTTGACAATTTATTGGTTTGATGTTAAAATAAAATCATGAGAGAACCGAATTTGTATCGGATATGACCTGCATGTATCGTGTGGATCCGCTGTCATGGGCGTTTTGCCAAATTAAAGTCGGGTGTTGACAGGGCATCATGCGTTGCGGCAGGGGTATCGTCATACACTGATTTGAAAACGTTTTCGGTTATTTACAGGAGGGGTATAAGTTATGAACAAAGTATTCAAAAGAATGACCGCTGCTGCTTCGGTGGCTGCACTGACATTGTCTTTCGCTGCTGCAAGCATGCCCGCAGTTGTCACTGCAAGTGCTGCAACATCAGCAGTGAATGACACCAATGATGACTGGCTCCACGCAAAAGGCAGCCGTCTGTATGACAAGAACGGCAATGAAGTCTGGCTGACAGGCGCAAACTGGTTCGGCTTCAACTGCACCGAATGTTCACCTCACTATCTGTGGAGCGGTGATATCGATGACATGGTAAAGGATATAGCAGATCATGGCGTAAATGTGCTCAGACTGCCTGTTTCCACCGAACTGCTCTACAACTGGATGATAGGCGACCCCGACCCGATCTCCAGCGTAAACCCTAATGATGATCCTAACTATCCCATCAATGTTGACCTTATCATCAACGGCGAGGTAGCAAACAGCCAGCAGACTTTTGAAGTACTGCTCGCAAAGTGCAAGAAGTACGGTGTTAAGTGCTTCATCGATATCCATAGCCCTGAGTCCAACAACTCAGGTCACAACTATGGTCTGTGGTACGGCAAGAGTTTCAAGGGACGTGACGGCAAGAATGTCACAGTTACTACCGATCTGTGGATAGAAACTCTGGCATGGGCTGCCGATCATTACAAGAACGATGATACACTGATAGGCTTCGACCTTAAGAACGAGCCTCACAGCACCTACGGCGGCGCACCTGTTGACGCTATCTGGGACAATTCAGACGCACCCAACAACTGGAAAAAAGCTGCTGAGGACTGTGCTAACGCTATACTCGCAAAGAACCCTGATGCACTTATCCTGATCGAAGGCGTTGAAGGCTTCGAGGGTCACGGCGCTTGGTGGGGCGGCAACCTGCGCGGTGTTGCAAAGTATCCTATACTGCCTGAGTCGGGCACCAGCCAGATAGTTTATTCTCCTCACGACTACGGTCCCGTAGTAAGTGACCAGCCCTGGTTCCACAAGGATTTCACTGAGCAAACTCTGCTTGACGATTACTGGTATGACACTTGGGCATATCTGGTAGAAAAGGATATGTACCCTCTGCTGATAGGCGAATGGGGCGGCAGACTTGACGGCGGCGACAATGAAAAGTGGCTGGGTCTTCTGCGTGACTACATGATAAAGCACCACGTAAACCACACCTTCTGGTGCCTGAACGATGACTCCGGTGACACAGGCGGACTGTGGAAGGATATCCAGTTCGGCGTTGTACGCGATGCTGCTGGCAACATCAAGGGCAAGACTACCATCAACTGGGATACCGAGAAGTATGATACCTACTACTATCCCGCTATCTGGAAGACTCAGACGACCAAAAAGCCTATCGGTCTTGACCATCAGGTGGCACTTGGTAAGGACGGTATCTCGCTGAACGATTTCTATGCTAACTACGCTTCGACTGAGGGCAGTAACCTTGACGGCGGTACGAAGGTACAGCATTCCGATCCGATAATCATTGATCCCGAAACACCTGCTGTTGTAAAGAACCTTACATACACTGCCGCTGAGAACAGCGCTAAACTCAGCTGGTCGGCAGCAAGCGGTGCTGAGGGCTATGCAGTTTACCAGAAGAACGGTTCAAGCTGGAAGAAGCTGGCTGAAACTTCTGCCACTTCCTACACTGTAACAGGTCTGACATCAGGTGTAGTTTATCAGATCGCTGTTGTGGCAAAGTCTAACAGCACTTGGGGCACTGATTATTCCAACGCTATAAATGTTATGGCGAAAGATGTTGCGGGTACTGTTACTTACCCGACAAACGTTCAGGTGGCATACAGCGAACAGTACCATCAGGTAAGATTTACATGGGACAAGGTAAACAATGCCCAGAATTACGGCATAGCAGTTTATCTGGCAGGCAAGTGGAGGATCCAGACACAGTCTATCTCCGCATCGACCCTGTCATACACAACACCCAAGAACCTCACAGCAGGCAAGAGTTACAAGGTAGCTATCGCCGCTAAGGTAAACGGTACATGGGATGTTGCAAACGCTATCAAGAACGCTGTGACTATCACTGTAAAGTAAAACAGATCATTGATAAAAAAGACCGACAGTTTTTCCGTGTACTGTCGGTCTTTTGCCTTATTCATAACTGTCAGAAATCCAAAAAGACCACCGCACAGCTTGTACGGTGGTCTTTTGCTGTATCATTCGCCGCTGTAAACAGAGTCGATACCGAAGTATTCTTCAAGGGTAAGTCCCTGATCGGTCAGCGTCCTTGCAAGTTCATTGCCCACATATCGGATATGCCAGGGTTCATACATAAAGCCTGTTATATCCTCCTTGCCATCGGGGTAGCGGAGTATGAATCCGTAATCAGCACAGTGCTGTTCTATCCAGTATGCTTCGGGAGTGCCTGCAAAACTGCGGCTGGCATTGTTCAGATCCATCGCAAGACCTGTCTGGTGTTCAGAGTAGCCCGCCCTTGCGGAGAACCTGTCCACCTCTTCCTGACTGCCGCGTGCCGCCACATAGCCCCAGTAAAGCTGATCCTGATACCAGTAGCTTCTGTAGCCTGAAACTATTGAGAGCCATATCCCGTCATTGGCGGCGGCAGACTGCATCTGATAAAATGCACTGAGCGCATCTTCGTTCAGACCGTTGCCGTAGTTCTCAGGCAGTTTGTAGCTTTTGTTCGCAATGATGACACCGCCCACGTAGGTAACGCCGTCCTTGACTTCGACCTTGTATCCCTTTGATGTGTAGCCGCTGTCCTGCGTCTGCTGAGTTTCCTGCGGGGCAGGCTGTTCGGTGACAGGCGGCTGAGTCTGCTGGGGCTGGGTATCGGTGGTGTAGTAGTCAACACTCTGCGGAAGCACCTCGTTGCCCATCGGCTGGTCGTGATGATAACCGCCGTCATCGGTGCGGGTGGTGGTAGTTGAGGCTTCAAGTGTTATTGTGCCGCCGTTTGCCTGCTGTGCATTGCGGCTGGTGGACTTGCTGTCAGTATCACCGCCCAGCGCTATGGTAGACGGTTTGTCCACCACATTCTCGGTGGTAGTGGTGACGCTTGGCTTTGTCTGTGCCTCAGTAACGGCAGAAGAATCTGTCGCTTCCGTCAAGGCAATAGTGTTATCATTCACATCTTCCGACTGTACCGCCGTTGTAACCACAGGGGCGGCAGTGTTCTCAGTGACCCTTACCTCATCCGTATTAACAGTGTTGCTCTCGATACTGCCACAGCCTGAACATACCAGCGCTGTGATACAGGCGAGTGCGAACGTATTTTTCTTTTTCATTCTATTCCTTCTTTAGTCCATGTTTTGCGGGAATATCCCGCGCATATATCATATAGCAATCCGCCTTAAAATTCAGACAAAATCCAGTCACAAAACCCATAAATCCCAGCTTTTGCGACTGGATTTTGTGTATTTATAAAGTTGGATTGCTATAATAATATTATACCATTTTTCAGATATCATTTCAATCGTCATATTTCACTATGCTTTTTAGTTAACTTATAGCACAGTGCAACAATCCTACAAAGTTCATAAAAGTCCCTAAAATTCGGCATTTTTCTTAATATTTGTGCTTTCGGGTGTTTATTTGGACTGACCAAAAATTGCGGCGAGATGATTTTGAGTGCCTTTTCTTATTATTATGATGTTACTGCATGACGAAACTCTTTTCGGCAGACGGAAAATGTGCGTATTTAGAAAAAATTCTAAATACCTATTGACAAACGAAGAAAAGTGTGGTATATTCTATTTAGAGAAAATTCTAAATAGAGAATTTTCTAAATAGAAAGGAGCAACAAAATGACAAACACAGAAAACATTACTTTTTCAAATGAAGCACTTGCAGGCTATGGGGTAAGCGGTGCGCTGATGATACTTGCGGCGCTGACTTACTTTTTCATCATTCGCAAAAAGGTAAAGCTGAACGTAAAGGCGCTTATCGTAGGGGCGGTGGTTTTTCCTGTTTTTGCGCTGGGGCTTAAAAACATTTTGCAGTACCCTCTGATTATTGCTGACACTCCTGTGGCAAGGGCGGCGGCTGACAACATCTGGCTGTTATACTTTATAGGTGCGGTGTGCGCGGGTCTGTTTGAGGAAACAGGCAGGTTCATCGCTTTCAAGACGGTACTTAAAGACTGCAAGTCGCGTGAAGACTCGGTATCCTACGGATTGGGTCACGGCGGATCTGAAGCTGTGTATCTCGGTTTATATAACATTTCTCTGATAGCTATGGGACTTATCGTTAACAACAGCGGCGTTGACGCTGTGCTGAAAGGCGCTGAGGGTGCGGCGCGGGAGTCGGCTGTTGAACAGGTGCGCGGCTATGCTGAACAGACGCTGCTTTCGGGCGTGCTTGGCGGCTTTGAAAGGATACCTTCCATCGCTTTGCAGATAGGGCTTTCGATGCTGGTGTTCGCCGCCGCAAGGCAGAAGGGAAAGGGCTGGCTTTACCCGCTGGCGATATTCCTGCACGCACTGGTCGATTTTACGGTAGCATTTTATAAGGCAGGTTACTTCGGCTTGGCAGTGATGGAAATCATACTTGTAGTTATGTCAGCGGCGATATTTTTCGTGGCATACAAGTTTGTGTACAAGAAAACGGATAGAAATGAGGTTTAAAAAATGGGATTTCAGGAAACATTCAAGGCGCTCAGCGACCCTGTGCGCCGCGAGATACTTACCATGCTGAGGGACGGAAAGATGTCAGCAGGGGAGATAGGGGCGCACTTTGACATGACAGGTGCTACCATGTCATACCACCTGAAACAGCTGAAAAACGCGGGGCTGGTCAGTGAGAGCAAAGAGAAGAATTTTGTGTATTACGAACTTAACACATCGGTGTTTGAAGAGATAGTGATGTGGTTTGAGGAACTGGGGGCAAAAAAAAATGAGAAAACTGACATGGGCAATAGCCGTACTGCCGATGCTGATAACAGCGGCGGCAATTAATTTCCTGCCTGACAAAGTGCCTACACACTACGGCATCACAGGCAAAGCTGACAGCTGGGGCAGCAGATATGAACTTTTTATCTTTCCTGTGCTGATACTGTTCAGTGTTGGCATATTTGAACTGTTTGCTCACTTTTACGGGAAAAAAACGCATTCGGGCAAAGAGAATGCCGCAGTTTTCAGAAAGACTGCGCCTATCATAGCGGGCATCATGTGCGTAATGCAGATAGTGTTCATAGTAAAAGCCTGCGCTGACGGTCATGCGGGTATCGGAAATCTGGAGATAGACATGAACCGCGCCACCGCATTTCTGATGGGCATTATGCTGATAGCAGTCAGCAACTACATGCCAAAGACAAGGCGCAATTCAAGCATCGGCTTCCGCTGTGGGTGGACTCTCTACAACGACACCACATGGCAGAAGTCCAACCGCTTTGCTGCCGCTGCCATGACAGTTGCGGGTATATGCACCATAGTTTCCACCTCTTTTGCGGGAGGTATGGGTGCGATACTGCTTCTGCTGGGCTACCTGACTGCGGCGCTGACCATCTCGATGGTATATGCAAAGCGCATCTATGACGAAGAAAAAGAGAAAGAGAACAAAGCAGATTAAAATGAAGACCGCCTGCCAAAAAAAAGCAGAGCGGTCTTTTTATGCTTTGATAACACTTTGCAAAAGCGATCATGTTCGATCACTGCCGTTATCTTCTGCCGAAGATATGGTCGAGATAACACTGTCTTCCTTGTAACGCATGAAGATGATCCCGCCGATAAAACAAAGAACAGTGGCAAGCACAGCAGTCATGCGCAGTCCCAGACCGCAGCCCGACTGTCCCGACGGTATATCCGAATTGATGGTCTTGATGCTTGTAAACAGAAGCATAGCCAACGACTGACCCATCTTGAATGCAAAAGTCCTTGCGGCATAGAACATTCCCTGTCTGCTTTCACCTGTTTTCACGCGGTCAGCCTCAGAGATATCAGCAACAACAGCCTGCGGCAGAATGCCGAGTATCGCCATAGGAACAGCCGCCAGTGCCGCGATCAAAAAGCCGTATACCACAGCGGGAATTGGCAGTAAGCCTGCCAGCGCCGTCACGAGGAAAGTAACCGAGAAGAACATGAACGCGAAAGCTATCAGCTTTTTCTTGCCCATCTTTTTTGCGAAGATGTTCACAGGCGCATAGCAAAGCAGGGACATGAAAGTCATCGCCGCAAACATGGGGAAAGTCCACTTGTCGGTCAGACCCAGCAGTGTTGTGATGTAGAACGGCAGACCTGTCTGGAACATGGTCAGACCTATCCAGTAGAAAATATCAGAAGCCACAAAAGTTCTGAAATCGCCGTTTTTGAAAGTCGCCATCAGCGAACCGAAAGCTGTGCCCTCAGTGGGCGTGGTGTCAGCGTAGGCGTTCTCATCGATAAGAAAAGCAGGTATCAGCATGCAGACCACCGCTATAGCCGAAAGTATGCCCACCGTCAGGCGGAAAGCGGCTGTATAGCCCATCGCTCCCGTGAAAATGCCCGCAATGTTCGGCACCAGATAGCTTATGCCCGAACCGAAGAAGTATGTCACCGAAATGTAGGTGGAAAGGTTTATCCTTGTGGTCTGTGTCCTGCCAAGTTCGGGGATAAGCGCGTTATATGGCGTGCAGTAGGCTGTCATGCAGAGATAGAACAGCATGCAGAACAAAAAAAGCAGTCCGAAATTCTTGTAACTCTCACCCTTGAAAGGCAGTGTGAAGATCAGCACAGTCATCACGCCGAATGGTATCGCCGCGACACGCATAAAGGGTATGCGCCTGCCCAGCTTGTGCCTGAAACTGTCCGACTTGCCCGCTATGTACGGGTCGGTGACCGCATCGAACAGCCTGCCTGCGGCAGTGATAACGCCCAGCGCAGTCAGCAGACCGAGAAAGATACGTCCTTGAGGTGTGAAATAGCTGTGACCCTCAGGCAGTACATCAGGTTCATAGAAAACGACCAGCCAGTTAGTGATTATGCCCGCCAGCGTTGACCAGCCCAGCTGACCTACAGCAAATATCCAGAGAACTTTGTTTGATGCTATCTTTTTCTGTTCCATATTGATACCTCCTTGTCGGGAATGTACGGGCAGTGCAGGCAGAACTTGCAGTGACCCGTCAGGTTTTCAGGTAAGCAACTGCTGTGTCGATGAGGTTCTGAAGTTCGTCCTCAGCATGTGAAAAATTATCAGACGGCAGTATCTCACCGCCAACGAATTTTTTGCACATCTCCAGCAGTGCGTGCGCGTGTGACAGATAGAACAGCTTGAAATTGTCCAGCTTCCTTACAGTGCCGTCCTCTATACCCTTTAAATAGGCGTTTTCAAGCACAGGGTAGAAGTTTATTATCGAACGGTCATACTCTGTCAGTTCTTCTTTCGGTATGCCCTCGCGTATTATAAAGCTGTCGAATTCATCTACCAGCCGCATGAAATCAGCATGTGCCTGATGAAGCACGATGAACATGCGCATAAGGTCGCTCAGCTGTTTTATGCCCGACTGACTTGTAAATTCGGGCGACTCGAAAACACCGCTGAACAGCTTGGTTATCTCGTTCCACAAATAGGTCATGACCGCAGTGGTCATGCGGGGCTTTGTGCCGAAATAGCGGTAGAGCGTAGCCACTCCGACTCCGCTGGCATCAGCGATATCAGTCATTTTTACCTCTTCGATGCCGTGTTTTAGAAACAGTTCAGCCGCCGCCGCAACTGCCTGATTAGTGCGCTGTGTTTTTAAATGTTTTTGAGAAAAATCATTGTATGTTTCGTTATCCACTTGACAGACCTCCTATAGTGTGATAGACACACTATCAATTGATAGTAAGTCTATCACACTTTTGCCGATTTGTCAATAGCTATTGATAAACTTTAAATTTCTTTTAAACATTTTAGTGCTTTTGACGAAAATCGATCGGCTTTCTTGTAAGACACATCAAGCAGGTGGCGCTCTACATTTCGTCAGGACGACATTAAGGCAGGACTTCACACTGATCGGCTTAAGTCAGTGAAAGATAGTTCGTGAAAAAAGTTGCGTAAGATAAACTTATATCGGCGTCTTGCGCACTAAATAAAATTCGTGGTTATCCCGCTGACACACCACAAAAACGGCGGTTTTACAGAACTTAAGGTGGTTGGCGTATGGGTGCTCAATTATCCTTTTGTTTACAGCATTTTCAGCTGGTGTGCTAAAGGGATAGTCATATAAAATTTTGACGGAATAGACGTTTGTTATGTGTATAAAGCGTTAACAAATGAATAAATTAATCTTTAAAATTTGGCTTATTACAGCATTCGACTTGATTTTTCTAATTAAATATGTTACAATATTTATGTATGGTGATTATTATTGAACTTGGGTGATATGTAAAATGAATAAATGTACCTGTGAGGAAAGCTATGAATGAAAATAATAACAGAAATGTCCGTGATGACGAGCGTTCTGTTAATGGTGAACTGACCTCTCTCATAGACGACCGTGACCTCTCACGTGTTGTGCTGAGTCCCGAAGAACAAGCCTATGAAGAGATGATAAGACAGCGTATCCGCGCAAGGCGGCGCGCTTCCGAACGCAAAAGGATAAAACGCAACCGCACCATCGCGCTGATCCTGGTGATGGTCATTGTGCTGATAGTTTGCAGGAGTTGTTACGCTGCACACAGAAAAAAGCGTGACGAGCAGAAAGTGAACACTGAGTCGTCTGTGGCTGAGAAGACTTCCACTAAAAAGGAAAATACTGACAGCAATGCAGAAACACCTGCTGAAACTGTCGATTCAAAGCCCGAAGAGCCTGAACATAAGATACAGCAGGTCGATGGGCTGACATTTGTTGACGGCATTCTCATAGTCAACAAGACCTACTCTGTGCCCGAAGACTATGCACCCGGCATCAATACAGCGGCACAGGCGGCGTTTGACGAGATGATGAACGATGCTCTCAATGACGGCGTGTACCTGTACATAAATTCAGGTTACCGCACTTATGATGAGCAGTACAACCTGTATTATAACTATGCTTATGACAGGGGTGTTGCCGAAGCTGACAAGTTTTCGTCAAGACCGGGTCATTCCGAGCATCAGGCAGGGCTGTGCTTTGATGTCAATTCCACCGAGAATTCATTTGCGGGCACGACCGAAGCAAAGTGGCTTGCGGCTCACTGCTCTGATTACGGTTTTATAATCCGTTTCCCTAAAGGCAAGGAGAAGATAACGGGCTATGAATACGAACCCTGGCACATCAGATTTGTCGGAGTAGAACTTGCAAAAGAGCTGACTTCAAAAAATATCTGCCTTGAGGAATATCTGGGCGTGACCTCTGATTATAACCTCGCCAAAAACCCTGTCAGTCAGGAAGAAATGGCTGAACAGCTGGGCGTGACGGTCGGTGACCCCAACGAGGTCGATGAAACTCAGGGATATGAGGAAACCGACAGCGGCTATTATGACAACGGCGGCTACAGCGACAACGGTTACGGATACTGATATATTGATTGCCCCTGCTTTGCGGGGGCGATTTTTAAAGGAGGACAAAATGACAGAGAAGTTCACATATCGCGACAACAGGGTGCTGGGCGCTGGGGCTATGGTGTTAGGCGGCGGGTTCATGCTTCCGTTTTTACTGAACATTTTCGGACTGCATATCGCGGTCTGCTTTGTTATAGGTGCAGTGTTCTTTGTCAGCGGTGCATATCTGGGATACATGCTGATAGAAGTTAAGTGCGAATATTCTGCTGACGAACGGCAGGCAGTTTTCAGGGTGAACGGTGCGGAAACTGTGATACCCTATGATAAGATAACTGACATACAGTTCTTTGTAAGAGAACGCACATCTTTCATTGACCGCATGAATCAGAACCGCCCGTACCCCGAAGAGTGCATAAGGTTCGTTTGCAATGATGGCGTGTATGAGTTCAAAAACGCTCTGCCGAGAGCGGCAAACGGTGTTGTGCCGACAGACCACAGCAAGTTCGCACCACTGCGGGAGTTTATATTGTCACGCAAAGCATGATATGACTTTATCGGCGGTGTCACTGTAAAAAATCGAACTGCCCGAAAAGGCGGCAGAAAACAGGGGAGATGAGTTGTTTGAGAGAAAATTTTACTTTCAGGTTGTCTGCGGCGTACCGCTTTGTCTTTGCGCTGGTAATGAGTTTGCTGATAGCTTTTACCCCCTATTGGGTAGGAGTGGCAACTGATGAAATGATGTTTGCCATATTAGCGGGCGTTGTCGCTTTGGGGCTGACGATAGTGCTTGCTGCGGTTATGAACGACATGCCATGCAGTTTTGAAGCGGGCGAAAACGAAGTCACTTTCAAGGTGCTGTGGTTCAGGCGGGTGATACGCTATGAAGATATAACGGATATTGAGGTCACGCAGGAATACTCTGACCCTTTTTATACAAGAGAACGCCCGTATTACAGGGAGGATATAGTTTTTAAGACCAAAACGGGGGATATATCGTATTGGAGAAAAATGGATATAGAACTGTACGACACTGTCAATGACCCGTCAAGTCTGCAAAAACAGCTGGAGGACGGGGCGTTTGTTAAGCTGAAAAAATATATCCTCGCCCGCAAAGCATGACCTGATTTTTATTGACTGTTCACGCAGTATACACATTGATAATGTATGATTTAAAAAGAATTTTTTTGAGTGTGCGCAGTGCGGACACTTATAGCAATCCGCCTTAAAATTCAGACAAAATCCAGTCACAAAATCCATAGATCCGAGCTTTTGCGACTGGATTTTGTGAATTTAAATAGTTGGATTGCTATAGTTAAGTATATATAAGGGAGTTGACTTTTATGGCAAAGATACTTATAGTTGATGATGAAGCTAAGATACGTATGATAATCAAAGAGTACGCAGAGTTCGAGGGCTACGAAACAGCCGAAGCCGAGGACGGCATGGAAGCTGTCGAGATGGTAAAGAAAGATGACTACGATATCATCATAATGGATATCATGATGCCCCGCCTTGACGGTTATTCTGCCTGCAAGGAGATACAGAAGATAAAAAAGATACCTGTTATCATGCTTTCGGCGCGCGGCGAAGAATACGACAAGCTGTTCGGCTTTGAGATAGGCATTGACGACTACATGGTAAAGCCGTTCTCACCAAAGGAACTTATGGCGAGGATAAGGGCTGTACTCAACCGCGCTAAGGCTTCGCAGAAGACTGAGGATATTATCAGGTATCAGGGGCTTGAGATAAACTTCACCGCAAGAGAAGTCAAGATAGACGGTGAAAAAGTCAGCATGACACCTAAGGAGTACGACCTGCTTTTCTACCTTGTGAGAAATATGAACATCGCGCTTTCAAGAGAAAAACTGCTGGAAGAGGTATGGGGCTTTGATTTCTACGGCGATGACAGAACGATAGATACCCACATCAAAATGCTGAGAAATTCGCTGGGACCCTACCGCAACCTTATCGTCACCCTGAGAGGAATGGGATATAAGTTTGAAAAGATCCAGTAAGTCCCGCAAGGGCATCGGCGCGGTAATAAAGGACACCTTTAAAGGGCGGCGCGGCATACAGACTTATGTCTGGATATACTGCATGGCTCTGGTATTGCTGATATTGGTGACTATCTGGCTGTTGCAGTACGTGTTTTTGTACAACTACTATCGCTCGGCAAAGATAAACAGCATCAGCCGTGAAGCGAACCGCATAATACAGGCTTACGGTACCCCCGAACAGGGTCACATAAACCGAACTGTCGCCTACGAGAACAGCCTGTGCATAGTCCTCACCGATGAGGACGGCAACCCGCTGACTTCTGAGAACAATCTGGGCGCTTATTCAAGGCTTTATGATGATATCGAGAACAACTACTCAATGTACATCTACAAGCTGAAGAGCGAACTTCAGAAAGCCCACGACAACTGCTATACAGTCACCTTTGACAACGATCACCTGAATGTCAAGGAGATGATATACTGCGCAAAAGTCTACGTTGACGATGCGCCTGAACAGGTCTACCTGTTTATAGAATGTACTGTCGAGCCGATAGATTCAACGGTAATGATAATACGCGAACAGCTGATATTCGTGACGATAATCCTGTTTGAACTTGCTGTGATAATCTCGGTGTTTATCTCTACGAGGGTATCGCGTCCTATCACCGATATTACCAAGACCGCCAAGCGCTTCGGTGAGGGCGATTTTGATGTCAAGTTTGAGGGCAAGGGCTATAAGGAAGTTGAACAGCTGGCAAAAGTGCTCAACGATGCGAAAAACGAGATACGCAAGGTCAATGACCTGCGCCGTGACCTGATAGGCAACGTTTCTCACGACCTGCGCACACCGCTGACTATGGTGAAAGCGTATGCTGAAATGATACGCGATCTTTCGGGCGATAACCCCGTCAAGCGCGCTGAACATATTCAGGTGATAATAGACGAGGCTGACAGGCTGTCGAACCTCGTTAATAATCTGCTGGAACTTTCAAAGCTGGAAAGCGGCAATATGGAACTGAATCTCAAAAAGTTTTCGATAGTTGACAAGCTGAACGACTGTATGACTCGCTATCAGCTGGTGATAGAGCAGAACGGCTACGATATGAAGTTCGAGCCTGACGATGACAGGGAAGTCACCGCTGACCCCGACAAGCTGGATCAGGTCATTTACAACTTCATCAACAACGCCATAAACTACACAGGCGAGCATAAAGTGATACGCATAAAGCAGATAAACACCGAAAAAGCTGTGCGCATCGAAGTTGAGGACAACGGCAAGGGCATCGCGAAAGACCTTTTGCCAAAGGTTTTTGACAGATACTACCGCGATGCGAAAGTCAAACGCGATGTGGTCGGCACAGGGCTGGGTCTGGCGATATGCAAGGAGATACTTAAGTGTCACGATTTCCCGTTCGGCGTGAGGTCGGAAGAGGGTAAAGGTTCAACATTCTGGTTTGAGATACCTGTCACTAAAGAAGAGGTCAAGACTAAGAAGAAAGAAAAAGACAAAGAGAGCAAGAACGACTGACAATTTCAATAATATGTGCGCGGACGGATATTTTCTGCCCGCGCTTTTTTGATATACACTCTACCGCGAAAAAAATACCTGCGTTAATAAAAAATGATTGACACGGGGGGCAAAAAGTGGTATAATATATAGGTCAAAAATTCAAACTAAAGGACGGTGAGGACAGAAGTGACTAACGGTGACAGTTGCGGGTCAAATGGGCATCTATGCGGAGAAATATCTTATTTGCGACAAACTGTGACGGTTCGCCGCTTTCTGTGATGTGTCCTTTTTAAGGTACTCACTCTGATATTTCAAGCTGACTCTGTATGACCCGAACGGGACAGCAGGGCTTTTTTATGCTTATTTTAACCCCTTACGTCATTAAACTCCGACCTGTGGAAGGGCGGGGATATAAAAAATGAAACGGAGGGCTGACAATGGCAGAAGATATGGTAAATGAGGGAATGGAAAACACTTCCGCCGAACAGGAGGCTAGTGCGCCCAAGCCCGATTATGAGGGCGAGATAATCTCGATAATAAGGTCGAACGATTCGCCCAGAGTTATGCTGAAAAAACTTGAAGACTATCACGGCAATGACCTTGCAGGCGTTATGGCTGACCTCTCTCAGCAGGAACGCAAAAAGGTCTTCCGTGTTTGCAGCGGCGATATGCTGGCTGAGGTCTTTGAGTATCTGGAAGAAAATGATGCAGGCGCTTACCTGAACGAGATGGACTTGAAAAAGGCAGCGGCGGTGGTAAGTCTGCTTGAAACTGATACAGCGGTCGATGTTCTGCGTGAGATCGAAAGGGAAAAGCGCAGTCTTATAATCGATGCGCTGTCCCCCGAAGTGCGTAAGGAGATAAGCCTTATCGCCAGTTTTGATGAGGACGAGATAGGCAGCCGCATGACTACCAACTGTATAATCATCACTGATGACCTTTCGGTAAAGCAGGCGATGAGTGAACTGGTTCGTCAGGCGGAGGAGAATGACAATATCACCACGATCTTTGTGGTGGACGAGAATGAGGAATTCTACGGCGCTATAGACCTCAAGGAACTTATCACGGCACGTTCCACAAGGACGCTGGAAAGCCTGATAATGACCAGCTTCCCTTATGTGTACGCCAATGAAGAGATAGGCGAATGTATCGAAAAGCTGAAAGACTATTCGGAAGACCTGATACCTGTGCTTGATAACAGCAGCCGTCTGCTGGGCGTTATCACGGCGAAAAGCCTTATTGAAGTCGTTGATGACGAGATGGGCGAGGACTATGTCATGTTCGCCGGTCTGACAGCGGAGGAAGATTTGCAGGAACCTCTGAAAGAGTCGATGAAAAAACGACTCCCATGGCTGCTGGTGCTGCTGGGTCTGGGTCTGCTGGTATCGGGCGTTGTGGGCGCTTTTGAGAAAGTCATCTCACAGCTGACGCTTATAATGGCATTCCAGTCTTTGATACTTGATATGGCAGGTAACGTTGGCACGCAGTCACTTGCGGTGACGATACGTGTGCTGACTGATGAGAACCTCACTTTCGGGCAGAAGATGCACCTTGTCGCAAAAGAAACACGAGTGGGTCTGTCAAACGGTATCCTGCTGGGTATACTCTCTTTCGCGGCGGTGGGACTGTACATAATGATATTCAAGCACCGCGCGGCAGGATTTTCCTTTGCAGTTTCAGGCTGTATAGGCATTTCGCTGATGCTTGCCATGCTGATATCCAGTGCGGTCGGTACGCTGATACCGCTGTTTTTCAAGAAGATAAAGGTTGACCCCGCCGTTGCATCGGGGCCGCTGATAACCACCGTTAACGACCTTGTGGCGGTGGTGACCTACTACGGTCTGTCATGGGTGCTGCTGCTTAATGTGATGCACCTCGCATAAGATGTCTGAGCAGAGTTTCTTTCTGAAACTCTGCTTTTTTAGTGCGCTTTTACGGCTGACCATCGTCATTGCATGCGAAAAGTACTGCCGCTGATTGACACTGATGTTATTGTGTGATATAATTGATTTGTCGAATAATTTGAAAGGCGTGATTTTATGAAGAAAGCAGGGCGTGTCCTGTTATATATATTGTTCTCACTGTTTGCCGTTGCCGATATGGTACTCGGTGTAGTTTTTATAGGTGCAACGGTCGCGCCCACTAAAGGCAATGACCCGCTGTGTACACCGATACAGGTGGTTTTATTTACACTGTGTTTTTTTCTTATGATGCTTATAAATATCGGCGGTATCGCTCGACTTACGAATCATAAAAAGCTGGTGCTGCCGTCAACACTGCTGATGAACATTTTTGTTGGTCTGTCATTTGGTGTGATACCTGTATTAATGCTTATTGAAGAGAGATTTTACCTTATCTACGGTGTCGTGCTTTTTATAGGAGCGCTGTTCGGTCTGTTTGCGGTGCTTCTCGGCAAACATGCAGACAGTATATCATCCGATAAAAAAGTTGGTCTGCTTGATAATCCCTTTAGAAGTATCAAAATGTTTGAGTGCATAAAGGCTGAATGGTCGTGGGAAAGCGCCGCAAAGGAGTATTTCGGCTGCGATATCCCAGAAGCCCCCGCAAGCATCGATGACAATACCTCTGAAAGGATACACAGATATGCCGCCATGCCCATCGCAAGCTATCTCTGCTGGCTTCTCAGGCGAGATATGCTGAGCGGCATCTTCTATGACGGTGTGCCCGAAAATTTGGTGGCTGATATCAAGGCAGGTCACGGCGACCCGCTGGCGCTGTTTGAATGTTGCGATTGTACGCTCACAGAGGATATGCTTACCTCAAACGGCTATCGGTTCACCAACGATTATTTTCACGAGACAGGCTTTTGGTATAATGTTTGCTCGGACAGCTTCCAATTTGATTATTTTGACATCATCGGCGGCGGGAAGAACTATTATGTCAATGAATTTTCATGGGAAAAGCAGCTTGAACTTGAAGCTGTGATCGACAGCCGCCTGTCAGAATTTGTAATTTCTGACGAAGATGATGACAACTATTATGAATACCCTGAGGTGGGTGCTGCACATACGAAAATGTTCGGTGAGATGACTGTTTATGCGGATACAAATGTTGCCCCCGCATATATCAAGCGCTGTATCGACCACATCGAGCAGCCGAGTGAAAAGCTGGAAAATGCGTTGTATGATTCTCTGAGCGAAAGACTCTGTTACACTGAGGAAATACCTGCTGACCGTCAGGAAGTCTATAATTATTACAATGACCTCAGCATGTACATTTTACCACCGCAAGGCAGTGAGCCTGCTTATATCCTCAGCGGCGGTGAAGAGGTAGACCCTGAGCATGGCTGTGAGTTGACGGTGCGCGGCGACTATGCGAGCGATGTATGTCCCGCACTTGATGTGGAACTGCCCTGGTCTGAGAGTTTTGATTGGAAATACAGGGCGGCAGTCAGCGACAGGGAAAAGACCCGCAGGGTAAGTGCTGTACCCCCTGAATTCGGCGGCGGGAACGGTGCTGATAATTGGCTGAACATGCCTGAAGTGCTTGCCGATTTCAAGGAAATATGTGACAGGCGCATCATCTGTTTGATGAAACAGGGGAGTTTGCTGAAATATTCCTTCTCACCGACATTTGATAACTCAGGCAGAGTTATAGGGCTTGAGGTCAAAGCCGTAAAGGGAGATGATACTTATAGCTTCATTGACCATTTGTATTTATGATAATTGAATATGAAAAACAGAGCCTAGCAGGACTCTGTTTTTTTTGCTTTTGGGGTTATGACCTGAGAGAATACACTTAACGCCATGATCTGTCATCGTTGCAATCATGTGTATCTTTACATTTAACGAAGAATGATCTCAGTAAAAATCGTTTATCCTGATTTCCGTGAAAATGCGTTATCCGCTCTTGACAAATCAGCATAAAGGTTGTATAATTAATGTGTATGTAAATTTGAGTTTTAAGGAGAATAATGCTATGGCAGTTGTATTTCTGGAAAACCTGAAGTCTGAACTGGACGCTTGCAGACCCCTTATCAAGGAACTGCACGATGTATATGATATAGAAAATGCGGCAGAAAAGATAGAGGAATTGCACGAAAAAGCCGCTGAACCCGGCTTCTGGGACGACCCTGAGAAATCGCAGGTGGTATTGCAGCAGACAAGGAACCTCGAAGGCAAGGTCGAGCGCTATAACAAGTTTAATGGCGCGGCTGACGATATCGAGGTCATGATAGAGATGGCGGGCGAAGAGGACGAAGATACTCAGGCTGAACTTGTGGAAGAGATAAAGGCTGAACTTGACAAGCTGAAAGCCGACCTGGATGCGGCATCGCTGGAAACTCTGCTGACAGGGGAGTATGACCACAGCAACGCCATACTGAACTTCCATGCGGGCGCAGGCGGTACTGAGGCGCAGGACTGGACAGAGATGCTCATAAGAATGTATACAAAGTGGGCTGATTCTCACGGCTTCAATGCTAAGATAATGGATATCTTAGAGGGCGGCGATGCAGGTATCAAGAGCTGTTCTATGTTCATTGAGGGTGAGAATGCCTATGGCTATCTTAAGAGTGAGTCGGGTATTCACAGACTTGTGCGCATTTCGCCTTTTGACAGTTCGGGAAGCAGACATACTTCTTTCTCGGCGGTCGAGGTAATGCCCGAACTCGATGACAATATCGAAGTCGAGATAAGACCCGAAGATATCGAGATGGAAGTTTATCGTGCGAGCGGTGCGGGCGGTCAGCACATCAACAAGACTTCATCTGCGGTAAGACTGATACACAAGCCCACAGGCATAGTAACTGCCTGCCAGACCCAGCGTTCGCAGTTCCAGAACAAGGACTACGCTATGAAGATGCTGAAAGCAAAACTCATCGAGATAAAAGAGCGCGAGCATCTGGAAAAGATAGAGGACATCAAGGGCGTGCAGAAGGAGATAGCTTGGGGTTCTCAGATACGTTCCTACGTATTCATGCCCTACACTCTCGTTAAAGACCTGCGTACAGGCTATGAATACAACAATGTCAAAGCAGTCATGGACGGAGATCTTGACGGTTTCATAAACGCTTATCTCAAAGCGCTCTCACTGGGTAAGATAGAGAAAAACTAATAAAAATCACAGCGTATGCAGTTTTTTGCATACGCTGTTTTTGATCTCTTATCGTATTGTTTTGCGCTTTGTCTTTTTCTCGGCAACAGGTGCTTCTTCCTCAGCCGCCTTGTCCTCAAAGAGCGCTTCGCCCTCAACAGTGGCTTCTTCGGGGTTCTGTTCGCCGCGCTGGTCGTAATACGGCTGTATTACATTCTTTCTGATAACAGGGTAGCAGTTGAAGCACGCCACGAAAGTCAGGAACGTGAAAGGCATTATCATCACCAGTGCAATTCCGACCGCAGGTGTCACCAGAAGCATAAGGTAACAGAAGATCACTACGAAAAGAGTCGCCAGCAGAGTGAATATCGTTGATTTCAGCCCGACACTCACAAGAAAAAGCGAATTGCGAAGTATCTGCATCATGGTGAGATTGGTCGAACACATCATCTGATAGATGTAGAAGTGCATCATAAGAAATACCAGCATGCACGCCAGTGTAATGACGTAAGGTACGTACATCGCGGTGTTGTTCTGCGCCATTTGCTGGTACATCGGCACACCGATTATAAAGCTGATGACCACAACCGTGTCGATATAGCCCATTATAAGCCCCTGTTTGAAGTTCAGCTTTAACGCCCTGAAAAAGTCGTGCATCATAAATGTCGGGCGCTCCTGCGAGAAGTTTCGCACCACCCGCGTCATGGCGGCGGTGGCAGGCCCCATTATGCCCGAAACCGCCATAAGAGCCAGCCATTTCAGGTTCTCACCCGCCAGTATCACAGTGGCGAAAAGCGGTATCGTAAACAGAAAATAGAGCATGTTCAGCCCCATCAGCTGCCAGCAATGCCTGAAATAGATCTCCCAGAACTTGAAGAACGGACGCTTTTCGTGGGGCGTTTTCAGCACGCCGCGACCCGGTGTATTGTAATTTCCGAATAATGCCATTTTTAACTCCTTGAATTTTGCCTTTGTATGATCTTTGAAGATATTCCCGCTTGTCAGACCAGTCTGCCGATGAACAGGTAACTGCAAATGGTATCAACACCCGCTGCAAGTGCGAGTATAGCTTCAATGACGAGCAGTTTTGCGCCGTACAGCTTCACTGCTGCCACAAGACCCTCTCCGCCCCTCGAAGAAAGCGTCACCCGCAGGTAAATGTTCGACAGGCAGAGTGCTTCACGCGCCGCAGCTACCAGCCCCAGAAGCGAAATGATCGCACCGGGAAGCAGCAGACCGGCTGCATACAGCACATTGCTTTTTCCGACCGCTGAGTAAACTTCTGTCAGCATGCAGCCCAGACCCATTCCACGCAGCACCAGCAGCGCAAGTTCAAAAGGCTGACCCAGCGCACAAAATCCCGCCAGAGCCAGCCCCAGCAGGAAAGCAGTGCTGCCCAGCAGAGAACCAGCCATCAGCCGACCGTAGTCCATCGCGGCACGTTCGCCAAGACTTGTCCCGAAGAACATCAGCCTGCCAGCCTGTTCGCTGTTCAGGCAGAAACACATCGCACCCAGCAGCACACCTACTATCGCCGCGCCGCATAAAAAAGCGAAGCTGCCCCGTCTGTAGACCGTTTTTTCACCCTCGACCCTTTCAATGCTTGTCTGCATCATCATCACCTCAGTAATAATTATGCGTCAGGTGAGGGAATTATGCTTTATTTAGAAAGTTCGTAAGCGCGCTTTGTACAAGCCTCACAGCATTCGCGGACTGCCTTATCTAAATCGTTTTCGCGCAGCTTTTCAAGTCCCGCGATAGTGGTGCCGCCCTTTGAGGAAACCATCGTTATCAGTTCATCTATCGTTCTGCCGCTGTCTGTTATCATCTTGGCAGAACCTATCAGCGACTTGGCAAACAGGTCAGTAGCCGCTTTTTCGTCTATACCGACAGACTTTGCGTATTCGATGAAACTCTGCGCATACAGGTAGATGAATGCAGGTGAAGAACCGTTTATAGCGATGACCTCTTTCATCTTGTCCTTTGGAAGAACTGAGTAGATCCCGCATGATCCGAATATGCTGCATACCAGCCCGAACTCGTTTTCGCTGACGCTGTCAGACTTTGCCAGCGCAGTTGCGCCTTCGCCCAGCAGCAGGGGAGTGTTTGGCATTACCATTACGACTTTTGCACCCGCGATCGTTTTCGATGCGATGTAATCGTCAGTTATGCCTGCACATATCGATACGATGACCTTGTCAGCAGTGACCTCATCCTTTATATCAGCCAGAACTTCGTCAAGCTGCTGAGGCTTTACCGCCAGAAAAATGTAGCCACACTTGCTGACCAGTTCAGCACTATTCTTTTCGGAAGCCGCCCCCAGCTGTTCAGCCCTTACCATAGCCTCCTGCGAAGGGTCAAAAACGTGCAGCGCTATGTCATCAGCCATGCTGCTGCCTGTGATGCCTTTCATTATAGCGAAGCCCATGTTGCCCGCACCGATAAAACCTACATTATATTTCATATCAAACACTCCGTTCGGGTAAATTTTTGTACTCTACCGAGCACTTTAACATATCTATTATACTACATTTTCCACAAATATTCAAGTCTTTTTTTGCGCATTCAGGCAAAAAGAAAGCGGCTGCAAGCCGAAGCTGCAGCCGTTAAGTTTCGGAAATGTCCGTGTTTATCCAACACTATGACTTCTCCCCGCCTTTATAAAAGTATACTTCCCCAAGTACAACCTAATTATAACGTTTTCGTAGCCGTTTGTCAATCGGTTGTACGTTTATGTAAAAATATTAATTAATGTCGTCTTTTTTGATGCGAATTGTACAAATATACATGTTGAGAACATTATTAGCGTGCAACTTGACGATGTTTTGTACAATTAAAAAGGAAATTTCAAGAATTTGACCTGATTTGAGGTGTGTTCAAGCACTCCATAGCATCAATTGTAAATTTACGAAAAATTTACAAAAAGGAGCGATCAATAGACCGCTCCGAAAACGTTTATGCAGTTGCCTTTTTGCCGAAAGTCCGCTTGTAGATGACAAAAACAGTGGGGAGTATAACAAACATCAGCGGTATATCAGCAGCAAGCTGAACCAGATTTTTTATCACTCTTGCAACGATGGCTGCGCTGTACGCCTGTTTCGGGATAAATCCATAGTGCATGTTCAGCGCGGTGTTGATAAGAATATTGATAAATATGACATTCAGTAGTTTTGCAATAACTATTCGTACAAAAAACTGTACGCCAAGACCGTATTTATCCCTGCCGTGTCCGTACTTGTCTGAAATGTTTCTGAATTGCATATAGTCCGTTTTATAGTACAGCACTGCACCATAGATAAGTCCCGACAAGCCCTGTACCAGCGTGTATATCGGCAGGAAAGGCGCACCGCCCGGATTGACCATAAAGCCCAGCACATCGCAGATAAGCCCCGATGCAAAACCGACAGTTGGTCCGCAAAGCAAACCGATGCAGGCAGCCGCTAGGTAAGCAAAGCTGATCTTGAAGTACGGTGTGTTGATCGTCACCGACTCCAGCACCACCGACATTGCGATGAAAATGCCCGTGATAGACAGGCTTCTCAGGTCAGTGAACTCGTTTGCTGATTTTCCGAATGATGAAAAAAAGCTCTTCATAGATATATCCTCCTTTTTACAACAGCTTCGTGTATAAAGGAGTAGTCCATGAAAAGCTCTCTTTTACACATTCAGCGGGATGCGAGCACCGAACCGCAAGCATACATGCTTTTCGTCCTGTCAGCAACTCCCCGTCTGACAGACACTTAACGCAGGGCACTCTACTCTGTATATGTCAGCCGCATCTGCGGCAAATGACCGTTTTTTAGAACGCGGTATCGTTCAGGATAGCGTACAGCTCATCCTCGAAAGGCTTAGTCATTGACAGAGCCTCCTGGATATCAACATCATAGATCTTGTTGTCGCGCATACCAACTACTCTGTTGCCGATGCCCTTTTCGAGCAGTTCAACAGCGTGGTAACCCATCTGAGTTGCGATAACTCTATCTCTTACTGTAGGCGAGCCGCCTCTCTGTACATGACCGAGAATTGTCGCTCTTGTTTCAACACCGGTCTTTTCCTGTATCAGCTTTGTGATCTCTTCGGTCTTGCCAACACCCTCAGCAACAACTATCAGGAAGTGAGTCTTGCCGCTCTTCATAACTTTCTGCATCTTAGCGCAGATAGCATCGAGATCGTAGTCCTCTTCAGGAGTGATAACAGCCTCAGCACCAACAGCAAGACCAACATTTATAGCGATATAGCCAGCATTTCTGCCCATTACCTCTACAACAGAGCATCTGTCGTGGGACTGTGCAGTATCTCTGATCTTGTCGATCATTTCCATAGCGGTGTTCATAGCTGTATCGTAACCGATGGTGTACTCTGTGCAGGAGATATCGTTATCGATAGTACCCGGCAGACCGATGCAGGGGATACCCATAGCAGACAGATCAGCAGCGCCTCTGAAAGAACCGTCACCGCCGATAACAACGATACCGTCAAGACCGATCTCACGGCACTTGTCAGCGCCCTTCTGAACGCCCTCTTTGTTTCTGAACTCGGGGCATCTTGCAGTGTAAAGGCATGTGCCGCCGCGCTGGATTATGTTGGAAACAGTCCTTGCATTCATTTCAATGATCTCACCATTCAGCAGACCATTGTATCCGCGCTTGATGCCAACTACTTCCATACCTCTTGCCAGTGCTGCTCTGCATACTGCTCTTACAGCAGCGTTCATGCCGGGAGCATCACCGCCGCTTGTGAGAACGCCGATCTTCTTTGCCATAATATGTACCTCCAAATTTTGGCAGAAATTCCACTATTTCATGCCCTTTTTCACTTATTTTCCATAACATAGAATAGCACAAAGCCCTCGACTTGTCAAGGGCTTTGCGTAGGTTTTCACATTTTTTCAAAAACGTTTTAGATGAAGTTCATGTTTTTTTACATTTTCCCGAAAACGTTTAATATTTCTTTTTGGGACGCTCAAAAACTACCAGTTATTGTAAAATCCTTCGTCAGTCTGTGGCTGTTCGGTGACTACAGGTTCAGTGTCTGTTATCACAGGCTGAGTGTCGCTCCACTCGGTCTGTGTATCAGACCATGCCTGAGTTTCGGTGACGCTCTGAGTCGCACTCTGCGTAGCGCTTTGGGTGACTGTTGCCGACTGGGTCACAGATATCTTTCCGTTGCAGACAACAACTGTCAGCACTTCGCCCTTTTCTATATTTATATAACTGCCTGCGGGAATACTCGTCCTGATGACCATATCCACCTCGACATAGCTGGATTTTTCATTAGATATGCTGTACTTTATGTTCAGGCTGTCCAGCAGACTTAGATAGTCCTTTTTGCTGTAGCCCGAGCAGTCGGGTACAGGTATGCTTGGGGGACCTGCACATACATCCACCACCAGTTCGTTCTTGCGGGCAGGGTCGTAGTCAACGCCCTCAGGTATGCTCTGGCTCTTGACATAGCCGCGCTCGTCCACTTCTGAGTAATAATACTTTGGTTTGAGCGTGAACTCGCCGCCCATCTTTTTCTCTACTTCCGAGTACAGCATGCCTACGACATTCGGCATTATCGAACCCATACCGAATTCCGTATCATCAACCGGTTTGGTAGCCTGAGTAGTGGTGGTGCCGTATTCGTAGTCATCTTCTTCTTCGCTATCAACGTATACATATTCGGAGGAAGAACTCTTTGAAACGGTGCTGCCGTTTTCTTCGGGCGGGGCGAACAGCTGGGTCATAAGGTAGATACCTATAGCCAGCAGTACTGCCAGCACGCAGAAGCCCACGATAGTCGCCACACGGCTTCCTTTCTTCTTCTGCCCGTATCTCTGTTCGATTTTGTTTTCAGCCTCGTAGCGGCGCTGTCTTTCCTCTCTCGGAACATGCTGTATCGGTATTGTCTGGGTCGAACCTTTTGAATGTTCCATGCGTGATGGCTGTTCAAACAGACCCGATACAAGTTCGGTGACCGTCTGTGTTCTCTCCTCGCCGCGAACTGCCAGTGCTTTGGTCAGCGCATCGGAGATATGTCGCGGTATGCGGGGATTGATGCGGTTTGCTTCCACAAGTGTATCATTGTGTATCCTTGTGTTGGCATCGAGCGGCATGCAGCCTGTCAGTATGCGGTAGATGACCGCAGCCACAGCGTACACATCAGTCCATGTGCCCTGCCACTGCAGCGAAGAATACTGTTCGGGAGCAGTATAACCCGAATAGAATTCGGGCATCATTCCTGTATTGGATGTGCGTATCGAACTTATGCAGAAGCCTGTCAGCTTCAATTCGCCGTCTGTGGTGACGATTATGTTCTCAGGTGATATACCTCTGTGTATTATACCCGAATTGTGTATTATATTGAGTGTGGTGAACAGCGGCACGAACAGCTTCTTCACCTGTTCCCATGTGAGGAAGCCCGTATTCGACTGCAAGAATTTCTTCAGCGAAACGCCTTCGATGTATTCTAGTATCACATATGTGGTGTTGTTTTCTGCGAACATATCCTTAGCGGTCACAAGATGGTCAAGGTTGCGCATTTTTGACAGCAGCTTGTTCATGTCGGCAAATTCCGACATAAAAGTCTTGTACTTTGCAAGGCAGTCCTTGTTTACTTTGATGCTCAGTCCGTCAGCATCACGTTCACAGAGGGTATCGGGCATATATTCTCGGCAGACGCATTTGCATTTGCCTACCATATCATAGCAGATGTAGGAAGCACCCTCGCCGTTATACGAGAGCATCTTGCCCACGACATATCTATTGTCCAGCACAGTTTTCGGTGCTAAATTAGACTGCAAATGGGGGATATCGTCCGAATAGCTGCAATGATGGCAGCGCCCGTCGGCATCCAGCTCGTTCATGCAGCCCATGCACAGCTTAACACTCGGTTCCATACCGAACCTCCTTACTAAAAATTTATGCGGCAGATACCGCAGTAAATGCCAATTAATGACATTATCCGCCTTTTCGAGGCGACTTTTTATATCTTACCAACTTTTCGGCACAATGTCAAGCAGATTTACTTAAATGTACTTGTTGTGCAACAATTTGTATTATTTCTGTAAGATTTGGCGCGGCATCTGTTACATTCATCTGCTTTGCCGTTTTGATATTTTTATCTCAGCAGTTTCTTGTAGAATTTTCCCGTGAGCGAACTCGGCATCGCGAACATCACCAGCTGTGCGCCCGTCGTAACAAGAAAGTCCCACAGGCTTGAAAAGCCCGAACGATGTATCTTCCAGCGCACCGCTATAAATGACTTAGTGTTAGCCCAGTTGCGCCGCCTGTCATAATTTCCGCCTGTGATGCGGTATTTCACAAGAACTTTCGGAATATTGCGTCCCACAGCTCCCGCCGACAGCATTCTAACTACGAAGTCGTAATCCTCACACCGTCTTACAGTCGAATACCCGCCGATATTTTCCACAAAAGATTTCTTGTATACCAGTGTCGGGTTGTTGAAAGGATTCCTGCGCCGCGCGTATTTGCGTATCGCAGCATTCCCCAGCGGAGTTTTCTTCACCGCTATCTCTTCACCTGTAGCGCTGTCAAATTCGCTGATGTAAGCGCCCAGCATATCCACTCCCGGATGTTTTGCCAGCAGGTAGAGCGAAAGTTCGCACCTTTCGGGCAAAGCAATGTCGTCCGAATCCATCTTGACGATATACTCATTCCTGCACACTGCCAGACCTGCATTCGCACACTCACCGACCCCCACATTCTTGGGAAGTCTGAGCGGTCGGAAAAAGCTGTATCTGCGCTCATATTCACTGACTATCTCATCAAGTTCATGGGTGAGAGGACCGTCGCAGACCAGCACAAAGTCATCTGTCACAAAGGTCTGTCCCAGCATACTTTCAACGCATGCCCTGAAAAATTCGGGCTTCTCGCCGCTGTAGACAGACATCAGCACGCTGTATTGCGGCAGTTTAACGCCTTTTCTTTCCATAGCACACACCTCCGTGAAACTTCATACACCGTTATTGTATCATTTTTCAGTGGTTTTGTCAATATTCTTACGGACGAGTGCCGTAACGTTCATAAGCAAAGCCGAAATTTGCGGCTCTTAAACAGATATTTCCGCCGCATATCATGCTTATATCGGTTATATAAATTCTGAATGCCTTATAAACAGCATCGTCACAAGTCGGCAGATTTATTAATTGATTGAATACTATCAACTATTCTGTCTTGTTCATGATATGTTGTTATTTGGCAGTGAAAATATCTCAACCGATGAAAATACAAACTTATGCCGCAGTGTGATGATAAGCATTATTCGGTTTATTTTTGCAGATCAACCGAATACAATATTTTTAATGGTTTAATTTCTTTGTGAACGTACACAAAATGTTCAAGTAAAATTAATGCTTTTTTAGAGCATACAAAGAGGTGCAAAATATGAATTTGTAAATATTTATATGTTAAAATATGTGTAATGGTGAGGTGATTGCTGAAACGGTTCTATTTAAACATACACCGAAGGAGGGATAGTATGTATTTCTACCAGCGAATACGCGACCTGCGAGAGGACAATGACCTGTCACAGCAGAAAGTCGCAGACTATCTGGAAGTGACCAGACAACAATATCAGTTATACGAGTGCGGGAAGCGCGAGATGCCCATGCATCTTTTTATCAAGCTGGCAGACTTTTATAAGGTAAGTCTTGATTATCTTGCAGGCAGACGGATGCACAGGAAAGATTCTCACAGCTGATCTTGCTGTGTTATATGGCTTTATGAAAATATCATAAATATGTAAAGACAGAACGTGCCATTGTGCGGATCTGTCTTTTTATTTTATTCGGAAACTTTTTTAGACAACAGATAAAGCCGCAGGAAAAAAATCCTGCGGCTTTTGCTACCAGTTAACAGGCGGCTGAAAATCGTTCTTTTCATAGAACGTGCCGTCATCTATCTCTTGCTGATATTGTGTTATCGCTTCATCGACATTAGCGCATTCACCGTAAATTATGTATCTCAGGAATGCAGCATTCGCCTGGAACTGCCATGTGTTCATTGCAAGACAACTCTGGCTGTTGATAATGTCAGGTCTGTAATAATTATCAGCGGGAACTCTCATCTGCTGTATATCATAACCCATGTACTCAAAGGCATTCAGCAGAAGTTCGGCTATCTCGCCTTCGGTGAGGTCGGTCTCAACTTCGGGCAGCACCAGCTTTGCCAGTGCATCAAGTTCTATCAGACTGAGTTTCTTTGCTTTCTGCACTATCTTTTCAATAGACTCGCGCTGACGCATCGTTCTGCCGTAATCATCGCCGCAGCCGTATCTTACACGGGCGTAAGCAAGCGCCTGATTGCCATTCAGGTGCATGTGTATCTCGTTGTCGTCCTCCGACTGATATTCAATAATGGTGCAGAATTTGCCTTCGTAATCATAGTAATTTACAGATTCGTCCTTGCCATACTGTTTCAGATCGATATAATCTGTGCCATCGGGATTTTTTAGGTAGTAGTTCTGCTCGTCAAGCGGGTCGCGCATTGCGACTGCTTCGGTGTAACTCACATCAAAATCCAGTCCGCCGACAGTTTCAACGATGTCGATGAACTGCTTGAAATTCACCTTTACCGTCCTGTCGATGGAGATGCTGAAATAATCCTCTACGACCTCAGCCAGATATTCGGCTCCGCCGTACCAGTAAGCCTGATTCAGCTTCTCGTTGATATCGAATTTCTCCATATACACCCAGATATCGCGCATCAGTGAGGTCAGTGTGACAGTCTTGTTCTCCTTGTTGAGGGAGATAAGCATCATAACATCGGTGTTGCCTCTGTCCTGAGAGGCTGTGTCACGGATATCTTCACCTATCAGCAACACATTCATTACATTCTCGTCAGATATCTTTCTTGACTTCTGTTCGAGAAGCGCGCGCAGTTCCTTTTCCTGCGCTTCCTCATCGAGAGTGTCCTCGCCATCGACCAGATCGCGGCTGTCAACGGGAGGCGGGTCTGTCCTGATGTGGTTGTCACGCTCTTTCAGCAGACCTGTGTAGTAGAAGAACAGCACAACTGCGATGCCCATTACCAGCACCAGTGCCAGAAAAATAAATCCCAGCGTTACGCCCGTCTTTTTGCGGACGCTCCAGCCGCCTTTCAGGTTTGCAGAACGTTTTTCTGTACCGTCGTGCTTTTTTGCCGATCTTTTGCGGCTTTTTTTATGGGGCACATCTTCATCGCCGTCCTGCTCTTCGGCTGATCTGCCCATAGCGCGGGAAATGCTCTGTTTCAGTTCCTCGTCCGCTTCACCGTTCTGCGTGGTGATCATAGCGTGTGAGATCATTTCCCTCAGTTCAGCAGACGCAATGGTCTGCTCTTTATTATCATTCATCAAACGTATCCCCTTTTTTATCGGAGAGGGCATCAACTGCCCGAAAATATGATCAGTTATCCTTATTATAAAACCCGAATGTGATACGGCTGTGTATATCGGACGAAAAATAGCCCGAAATCAAGTAAATACAAATAGACCAGCCGATAAACACAAATAATATTATAGCCCAATTCTCAGAAAATTACAACACACAAAACGCACGAATTAAAACCTCAAAAGAGGGCTATTTTTAGAGTATTTAGTTAGAATTAGCATTATCAAGGACAGTTTTTGGTACAAGAACAGGCGATCTCGCACATTTCGGATCTTAAATGCTAATGTAAAATATTCATAAAACGATGATGTGTTTTTTTTCTGCTTTTCAGGACACAAACGTTGGAAACAGGCTTTTTACCGTGTATCCCGACTGTTTTGCCTTCATTATCGTCCCGAAACATAGATTCCCGTGAATTAACAATTGCACTCTTGCATTTTTTGAAGCACTGTGTTATAATATATAAAATATAGGCTAAGACTCCGCATTATTGAGAAAGGAAAGTTAAGATGACAAAGTATACAGGTTCAAAATGTATATGCTGCGGCGAAAGGTTTGCTGACGGTGATGATATAGTCGTCTGCCCCGAGTGCGGTACACCTTACCACAGAGAATGCTATATCAAAGAGGGAAAGTGCATAAACACCTCACTGCATGAGAAAAAAGTGAGTTGGCTGCCCGACGGTGCTGAGGAAACGACTCCCGTTGCAGCTTCAAGCGTTAAACGCTGTATCAGGTGCGGGGCTGAAAATCCCGCGGAACTTCGCTATTGCGAACAGTGCGGCACACCTCTGATAAATATGGACAGCCCCAGACCGTTCAATGAGGAACGAGAACCTCTCAGGACTGACCACGAAAATGATCCGCTGGGCGAAAGCGGCTTCACGGCTGTCACACTCAATCAGGATTCCGATATCGACGGTGTGACTCTGGGTGACCTTGCAAGGTATGTGGGCACAAATCCCATCGGCTTCCTGCCCAGCTTCATCAGATTTGCCAAAACAGGCAGGAAGATATCAATGAATTTCTTTGCGTTCCTGTTCACACCTGTGTATTTCATGTTCCGAAAGATGAAAGGCTGGGGCATAGCAGCAGCGATAATAATGGCACTTCTGAGTGTCCCGGATATGATCGTGCTGCTGTCCAGCGGCGAGTATTACGATTTCAGGATCGATCTGGGCATCGACATAAAGTCGCACAGTTTCGTTCTGCTGACACAGATAATGCTTTACCTGACAATGGTGCTGAAACTGCTTGCGGGCTTTTTCGCAAATTATATCTACTACAAGCAGGCGCGGCGTGATATCACCAAGATACGTGCACAGGGCGAGGACAAGCAGGCAGATGACCTCAACCGTGAGATAATCCTCGCGGGCGGTACCTCACTGGGCAACGTGCTTTTGGCATACCTTATATATACGATGATATCTTTTGGTTCGATAGTGCTGATAGGTAAGCTGATGTAGCGCTGTTTTATATGTTTATCGGCTGTCTTTCTCTGCCTGCGGCGGGGGAAGACAGTTCTGTAAAGCGGGATATCATGCTTGCAGGCAGATGAAGATGAAATTTACAAAAAGTTTATACTTTCTTTCGCGCGGGACTTGACAGATACGGCGAAAGATGTTATAATATGAGTTAATCCTTGCTTGCTGTAATTGCAGGCGAAATCCAAAAGGAGGTGTACAAGAAATGGCAAAGATCAATGAGAACTATGAGGCTATGGTTATTTTCAGCCAGAAGCTCGACGAGGAGGGCGTTAACGCTCTGACTACTAAGTTCGATGACATGATCAAGGCTAACGCCGAGAACGTAGAGCTGAACGTATGGGGCAAGAGAAAGCTCGCTTACGAGATCAACTACGAGTCTGAGGGCACCTATGTACTGTGGTCTTTCAACAGCAAGACCGAATTCCCCGCAGAGCTGGAGAGAGTACTGGGCATCACCGACGGCGTTATTCGTTTCCTGATAACCACAAAGTAATTGTAGGGGACAGGAGCAGGATCAGAGAGGATCAGCAGTGAACGGAATGATGATTTGTTAATGGAAAGGAACTAGGATCATGCTGAACAGAGTTATTTTGATGGGAAGGATCACACAGGATCTCGAAGTAAGACAGACACCCAACGGTGTATCTGCTCTGACTTTTAATGTCGCAGTTGACCGTAACTTCAAGGATCAGAACGGACAATATCAGTCTGATTTTATCACATGCGTAGCTTGGCGTCAGACTGCTGAGTTTATTGGCAGGTATTTCGGCAAGGGCAGAATGATCGCACTTGAAGGCACTCTCAGAAGCAGGACTTATGAGGACAAGAATGGTACTAAGCATTATGTGACTGAGGTCTATGTGGACAATGCTTCATTTACAGGCGAAAAAGCCAATCAGGGCGGCGGTAATTACTCAAATAATTACGGCAACGGCGGTTTTAACGGCGGTAACAATAGTTACGGCGGAAACGGCGGCTTTGGCAACGGCGGAGGAAATTACGGCGGTAATAACAATTATGGCGGTAACAACTTCGGCGGAAACGGCGGTTTCAATGGTGGCAATCAGAATAACTTTGGCGGTGACCAGAACAATTTCGGCGGCAATAATCAGGCACCCGCTAACGATGCGCTGAATATCGGCGATCTCTCGGAATTTGAAGATGTTATCTCAGATGACGGAGTACCGTTCTGATCCAAAGATCATTAATTTGAATTTAGTAATTCCTTGACGAGGAGGGAAATATACGATGGCTATGGATAAGGAAAGAACCGGCGGCAGACCTGTAAAGAGAGGCCGCAAGAAGGTTTGCATGTTCTGTGTTGACAGAGCTGAGAAGATCGATTATAAGGATATCGCAAAGCTCAGAAAGTGCATGACAGAAAGGGCTAAGATACTGCCCCGCCGTGTAACAGGCACCTGCGCTTATCACCAGAGAGAGCTGACAAAGGCTATCAAGAGAGCAAGACACGTAGCTCTGCTCCCATATGTAGCTGATTAATATGCGTTTTGATGAGGTATCCTTCGGGGTACCTCGTTTTTGTACCATCTGCCAAAAGGCAGATGCAAGCGGCAGATATACTGCCTTTTGCACCTGCGTTTTGTGAGATAGATATTGCTTTTATTTCCTGTTGCAATGCAGGAGGATATATGTTATAATAAGATAGCAGGAAAGTAAGATATACTGTTTTTGTGTGAGTTGTCAGACGAAAGGAGTTAATATGGATAAGCAAATTGAAATAAAAAACGGCACTGTAATGCCGATGATACCTACAAGAGATCTGGTCGTTTTTCCCGGTATGAGCGTCAATTTTGATGTGGGCAGGGAAATGTCTGTGCAGAGTTTGCAGAATGCCAGAAATGATTTTTCGGGCGATGTGTTCCTCTGTGCGCAGAAAGATGTTAATGTAGAATCTCCCGAAAAAAGTGATATGTACAAGGTGGGTACTGTTGCAAATATCAGGCAGGTCATAAAAAGTCCCGGCGGAGTTTGCAGGTGTATGGTTCGCGGCGTTCGCAAGGCAAAACTTGTGGATATGATAGTCCATGATGACTGTTATGAGGCAGTCATCAAGCCGATGCCCAACTATTCAAAAGATAAACTCTATGCTCATGAACTGGACGCTGTCGAGAGGGAAGTGCGCAAGGCCTTTGAAGAGTATTCTCAGCTTATGCCAAAAATGCCGCAGGAGATATACAATGCGGTGATGGGCTCAAAGTCGGCAGAAGATCTGTTTGAAGCTGTGGCGTTCAATGTTCCGCTGGCTTTCAATGACAGGCAGTCGCTGCTGGAATCACCGTCAGCGGGCGAAAAGCTGGTGCTGCTGATGACTATTCTCGCCCGCGAGATAGATGTGCTGTCCCTCGAAAGGGATATCCACGAACAAGTCCAGAACCAGATAGAAGATAATCAGCGTGAATACTATATACGTGAGCAGATAAAGGCTCTCCAGAATGAATTGGGCGAGGGCAGTCTTGACGGCTCTGACGAAGGCGAGATACAGCGCTATTACGAAAAAATAACCGAGATGCAGGCTTCTGATGAGATAAAGGAAAAACTCAATGAAGAGGTCAAGCGCCTTTCGAGAATGGCAGGTTCTTCCGCAGAAGCGGTCGTTATCAGAGGTTATCTCGATACTGTGTTGGGTCTGCCCTGGGGCGTTTATACAAAAGATACCACCGATATCAAAAAAGCACAGAACGTGCTGGATAAAGACCACTATGGTCTTAAGCGCGTCAAGGAGAGGATACTGGAGAATCTCGCGGTAAGACAGCTGACCCCCGATATCAAGGGTCAGATAATCTGCCTTGTCGGACCTCCCGGTGTCGGTAAGACTTCTGTTGCAAAGTCGGTGGCAAGGGCGCTTGATAAGAAATTCGTGCGCGTGTCGCTGGGCGGCGTCAGGGACGAGAGCGATATCAGAGGTCACAGAAAGACCTATATAGGTGCTATGCCAGGTCGTATCATCAACGGCATGAAGATTGCAGGCTCTTCAAACCCCGTTATGCTGTTGGACGAAATAGACAAGATGAGCAACGATTTCAGGGGTGACCCCTCTGCGGCTATGCTCGAAGTTCTCGACAGTGAACAGAACAATGCTTTCCGTGACCATTATCTTGAAGTACCTTATGACCTCAGTGATGTGCTGTTCATAACCACTGCCAATACTCTTGATACAGTGGCAGGTCCTCTGCGTGACAGAATGGAGATAATCGAACTCTCCAGTTATACCCGCGAGGAGAAGTTCAATATCGCAAAAAAACATCTGCTGAAAAAACAGCTTGAAAAGCATGGTCTGACAAGTTCGATGATGCGCATAACAAACGATGGTCTGTATATGCTGATAGACGGCTACACCCGTGAGGCGGGCGTGAGAACTCTCGAAAGAAATATCGGTTCGCTCTGCCGAAAGGCGGCTAAGGAGATAATCGAGAAAGATGTGGCGAAAGTCACATTCTCTGCAAAGAATATCCCTGATTATCTGGGTCATATCAAGTTCCTTGATGACGATACCGATAAGGAAGACCGCGTTGGCTATGTCAACGGCATGGCGTGGACTTCTGTAGGCGGCGTGATGCTCCCTCTGGAAGTGCTTGTCATGGACGGTAAGGGCGCATTAGAACTTACAGGTTCGCTGGGCGATGTTATGAAGGAAAGCGCAAGGATAGCTGTAAGCTATTGCAGAAGCATCGCTGACGAGTACGGAATACAGAAAGACTTCCATGAGAAGAAGGATCTGCATATACACGCACCTGAGGGCGCTGTTCCAAAGGACGGTCCGTCTGCGGGCGTAACTATGATAACAGCACTTGTTTCCGCACTGAGCGGCATAAAGGTCCGCGGTGATCTTGCTATGACAGGCGAGATAACTCTGACAGGCAGAGTCCTGCCGATAGGCGGTCTGCGTGAGAAGACTATGGCTGCTTACAAGGCGGGAATGAAGACGGTCGTTGTACCTGAAAAGAACAGGGGCGACCTTGACGAAGTCGAAGATATCGTCAAGGAGAATGTTGAGTTCGTTTTCGCAAAGACCATCGATGATGTTCTGAGAGCGGCTCTTGTTAAACCGCCGCAGGCTGAGGTAATGCCTGAAATGATGCCCGAAGTCCTGCCCGTAAAAAGACGCGGCAGAGCAAGAAAGACAGTCTGATAAAGCACAAAGGTGGGGGCGGCAAAGTCTGCCCCCGTTATCGTGAAAGGAGAATGAGATGAAGCCGCTGAATTTCAACAAGGCAGAATTTGTGACCTCTTACGGCAAATTCTCGCAGATACCAAAGTCTGACCGCCCCGAATTTGCATTCTCAGGTCGGTCGAATGTGGGCAAATCTTCACTGATAAACAAAATATTCAACCGCAAAAACATGGCAAGGGTCAGCTCTGTTCCGGGAAAAACGGTGACTATCAACTTTTTCTCGGTGGAGGACGTTTATTTCGTTGACCTGCCGGGTTACGGCTATGCTAACGTTTCAAAAGCCGAAAAAGGCAAGTGGGGCGAACTTATAGGCGGCTATCTGGGCGATTTTGAGCGCTATGTTGAGATAGTATTCCAGCTGATAGACATGCGCCATGCCCCCAGCAAGGACGATATCCAGATGATAAACTATCTCATCGACAATGAGATGCCTTTTGTCATCGTGCTTACTAAGGCTGACAAGCTGAAACCCACCGCACGCAAGGCGCGTATGGCGGCTTTTGCTGAAGAGATACCCTGTTTTGAGGATATACACTGTATACCTTTTTCGGCTGTGACCGGCGAGGGCGTTGACGAATTGAAAGCGGTCATTGAAGAGGTGCGTCAGGACTGGTTCGATACATACGGCGAAGAAATTCGTGCAGAAACTTCAGCAGAAGAATCGTCTGAAATTGACAGCGCCCCTGACGAAGATGATGATGACAGCGATTTTACCGGCTTCCTGACACCTAACCGCAAAAAGTAATATCAGTTAGTTTATTCACACAAAATATTCAATATACCCCTTTACATTTACGCTGTAATGTGCTAAAATATAAATATGTTTTAGCACTTTACAATATGAAAAGCGGCAAATGTAAAGGAGTGTTTTTTATGCGCGATAAATTAGAGATATCAAATCTGGACGAACTTTATGAAGCAATACTCTGCCTTGAAACACTGGAAGAGTGCAGGCTTTTCTTTAAAGACCTATGCACTGTGCCTGAACTTAAGAGTTTCTCACAGCGCTTTCAGGTAGCGAGAATGCTGACCGACAAGCATGTATACAGCGATATAGTCAAGGAAACAGGCGCTTCCACCGCGACCATCAGCCGCGTCAACAGGTCACTTTCTTATGACGGCAGCGGCGGTTACAATATCGTATTTGACCGTCTGGAGAAGAAGAAGGACAGCGGAAAGTGAGCGGTTACGGAAGTTTTGCCAAGTACTATGATGCTTTGCAGGCTGATGTGCCATACAGCAGCATAGCAGGTCGGATAAGGCAGCTGGGTCAGAAATACAGCAGCGAGAATGAAGTCGTGGTGGAACTTGGGTGCGGTACAGGCAGACTTTGCCGCGAACTCGAAAAACTGGGCTTCGATGTCATCGGTGTTGACATTTCTGCTGAAATGCTTGAGGAAGCTGAACGTGCAAAGTCGGCTGACAGCGAGATAACCTACGTTTTGCAGGATATGACCGAACTTGACCTCTGGGGGGCGGCTGATATCATTGTCTGTGTGCTGGACGGCATGAACCATCTGCCTTATACTGAGGCTTTCAGGCGCGCGGTCAAGCGTGCGGCAATGTTCATCTGTGACGGCGGGCTGTTCATTTTTGATGTGAACACCGAGTATAAGCACCGTAAGGTACTGGGCGATAACAGCTTCGTCTATGAACTTGACGGGCTTTTTTGCAGTTGGCGCAATCAGTGTCGTGCAGACGGTCGGGTCGATATGGTGCTTGATTTTTTTGCAGAGGGCGAAGACGGCAGATACACCCGTGAGAGCGAGTATATCAGCGAGATACTTCTGCCGCGTGACCTGATAGTGCAGACGGTCGGTGAGTTCGGCTTTGAGATAGTTGAGATCTGTGATGGTCTGACCGAAGAACCGCCCTGCGATACAACTCAGCGTGAGTTGTATGTGTGCAGGCGCAAAGCGCGTGGGGCAGATGAATGACTTCCACCGAGTGCCGCGTAGTTTCGGGATAGCAGGCGGAATGTCCGCTATTATGCTTTTTATTGCACTGATCGTCGGCGTAAAATTCCCCGATGGGAAATTTGGCAGTGTGCTGGCGGCTGTTATGATAATTATAGCAATCCAACTATTTAAATTCACAAAATCCAGTCGCAAAAGCTCGGATCTATGGATTTTGTGACTGGATTTTGTCTGAATTTTAAGGCGGATTGCTATATACCCGCAGCGGCGGGCTTTTGGTGGAACAGGTGCGGGGCATCGCTGTTTGACGAGCGCCGTGAACCGCACAGATGTGCCGATAATGCCGAGAGCATATTCTTTGTGGTCTGTATTGTGGCGGCGGCTTTGTTTTACAATATGGGCATATTTTAACTTTGACATGGGAGATAGTTAAATTGGGAAGAATCGTAAGAGCAATTTCAAAGGACGCTTCGGTGGTATGCTCTGCCATCGACGGCAAGGATATAGTCTGTGAGATAGAGCGTGTTCATCAGTCGTCGGCGGTGGTGACTGCGGCGCTGGGCAGACTGGCTATGGGCACTTCGCTGATGGGTTTCGGCATGAAAGGCGAGGACGAAAGGGTGACTGTCAAGATAGACGGCGGCGGACCTGCGGGTCAGCTTATCGCGGTCGCTGACAGCTATGGTAATGTCAAGGCTGATGTCATGCAGCCTGTGGTCGAACTTCCGCCAAACTCCATCGGTAAACTTGATGTTGCAGGCGCAGTTGGTGTTGACGGCGCGATAACCGTTATAAAAGATCTGGGGCTTAAAGAACCTTATGTGGGTCAGGTGCCCCTTGTCAGCGGCGAAATAGCTGAGGATATCACCGCATACCTCGCACAGAGCGAGCAGGTGCCCAGCGTTACGGCTCTGGGCGTGCTGATAAACCCCGACCTCACGGTGAAGAACGCAGGCGGCTTCCTGATACAGGTGCTTCCTTTTGCAAGCGATGAGATAATCACACAGATAGAGCAGAACATAGCTAAGATGCAGTCTGTCACAAAGCTGATGGAAGACGGCCGCACAACCGATGAGATCGCGCTGATGGCGCTTGACGGCTTAGAACCCAACGTGCTTGACGATTTCAAGGTGGATTATCGCTGTGACTGTTCCCGCGAGCGCACAGAGCGGGTGCTGATCTCACTGGGCGAACAGGAACTTAATGACATCATCAAGGACGGCGATGTGGATATCAAATGCCACTTCTGCGGCAAACACTACAGTTTCACCCCCGATGAGGTCAGAAAACTGCTGGAAGAGAGCAAGAAATAATGAATATCAAAACGGACTGAAAGGCGGTTTTCAGTCCGTTTTTTTACTAGCAGAAATTTCCACAAAATTACCAATAACAATAATCTGATTTGAGATATTAAGTCTATAATCACGAATTGTCGAATATTTCGTTGACAAGGCTCGTGAACGGTGATATAATAATCTCAATTGTACATTATATATAAAACAAATTGTACAATTCTAACAAATAAATAAGAAAGAAGAAGACGATGAATGTTGGGACTATAGATCACAAGCTGATTTTTAGACAATATTCAAGTTGAAAACACTATAGCGATCCAACTATTTAAATTCACAAAATCCAGTTGCAAAAGCTCGGATCTATGGATTTTGTGACCGGATTATGTCTGAATTTTAAGGCGGATTGCTATAATAGAGTGAGGTGACAATATTGAAATATCTACGGAAAAGCCTTTCAAAAATATTGTCAGCAGCGATCGTTGTGGGACTATTAATTTTAACGGGCTGTTCGATTTTTAAAACCGACAATAATGAACCAAAGAAATTATCTCGTCCTGAACTAGAAAAACTTGAAGAAGAAGTTGACCCGTTAGTTGAAGAATATTTTAATGATAAATATGGGATAAAAGCTGTTGTTACACATAAAGGGATTGCAGGCGGTGTTTTTTTAGGTAAGTCAAAAGGCTTGTATTATCATGTAACTGTGAATATCAATGAAGAAGAGTATTTTGTGGATGTATATGCGAATGATAACGAAGAGTTATATGTAAAAAAGGAAGCATATTATAGCAAGGTAATAAAAGATAGAATGGAAGAATGGCTTAATAGATATGTGAAAAAAACAAATATTGAGGAGTATTATATATCATTCTTATCTTGTTCAACCACTTATTTTCCAAGTGAATTTGATGCCGATTATTCCGCGAAAGAAATAATTAAATCGGCAGGCGAAATAGAGGATAAAAAAGAAAGACCCAAAATAATTTTTGATTTAATTATTCCTCAAAGCGAATATGAAAAAATTAGTGATATTGAAAGAGAGTTTTCAGAACTCAAATCAGATGTCAGCTTAATTAACGAAAATATGGAAGTTTGCCTTAATGTATGTAAGGATGATGATTATTCCAGAATAACTAATGGTCAAAACTTTATTTATGAAAGAATAGAAAAAATTTTAATAACTGAGCTAAATTAGCAGGAGGTAAAAATGAATTTAAGCAATGAAGAATTGGTATTATTTGATAATATCGCATATTTTAATGAGTTTTATGATGAATAACGATGAGGCTAAAAATATTTCTGAATCTTTTACTGTAAAGTCAATTGTTCAGGGTTTCAAAAATGGAAATTATACTACACCAATTGATTAAGTTGCATCGCAAGATTTTAATGAAATTATAAAATGATAAGACCGCCCGTTCTCCATCTGACGGGCGTTTTTTTGCCGATATTGCATTTAATAAACAATGAAAAAATTAAAACAAAAAAATATTATTTTTTTTGAAAAAAAGGGTTGACAAATCGGACGATATGGTGTATAATAGATACTGTTGTGAGGGACAAAACAAAAACGAAACTCACGACAAAGATAATCTGGGGGTTTAGCTCAGCTGGGAGAGCATCTGCCTTACAAGCAGAGGGTCACAGGTTCGAGCCCTGTAGTCCCCACCATTAAGAGTTGTCTTGAACAACTCTACGGCCCGGTAGTTCAGTTGGTTAGAACGCCGCCCTGTCACGGCGGAGGTCGTGAGTTCGAGTCTCATCCGGGTCGCTTGTGGGTAACCACATCATAAAAAAAGCTGATAGTTCAGCACTTGCGGATTTAGCTCATCTGGTAGAGCGCCACCTTGCCAAGGTGGAGGTAGCGAGTTCGAGCCTCGTAATCCGCTCTTTTTTATGGCGCTGTAGCCAAGGGGTAAGGCGTGGGTCTGCAACACCCTGACCACCGGTTCAAATCCGGTCGGCGCCTCTATGAGAGATGTCTTAGGACATCTCTTTTTTTATTTCCCGATTTTAAAGTGTATTGCTGATGATACAAAAAGGCTGTTTTTCGTATTGTTTCCCCGCCTTTGGTGGGGGAACAATACACAACCAAATTGGGATACGATAATAAACGGAAGTAGATATTTGCGAAAAAAATCGGCAGGGGAGTTTTTCCTCTGCCGATGTTTCATATTATTATCCCATCAAGATGGTCGCACTCGTGCTGGATTATCTGCGCTACAAATCCCGTGAAATCGCCGCGCTTTTTCTTGAAACTTGTGTCCAGATATTCAACCGTTATCATCTCCCAGCGCTTTGTCTTTCGCACGCCTGTCAGCGAAAGACAGCCTTCTTCCGTTTCGTAGGGACGGGCTTTCTTAACTATCACGGGGTTTATCATTACGATGTCCATTATGCCCGCCGTGAAGATTATTATCCTCTTGCTGTAGCCTATCATGTTTGCCGCCATGCCCACACAGCGGTCGTGGTTAGCTTTCAGTGTGTCCTGCAAGTCGGTGATGATCTGCATGTCCTTTGTGTCCGCTTTTACGGACTTCTTCTTTAAAAAGATAACGTCCTTGACTATCTCTTTTACCATTTTATCAGCTCATTTCATCTATGATATTTTTCAGTTCTTTCGCAGTGTCCTCGCTGATGCCCGCAACAGCCCGCAGTTCCTCCACAGATGCTTTTTTGAGCGCCTCTTTTGTCTTGAACGCTGTTATCAGCTTTTGAGCCTTTTTGTCGCCCACACCGCGAACTTTCGTCAGTTCCAGTGAAAATGTCGATCTTTTGCGCTTTGCTTTCTGGTAGGTAATGGCAACGCGGTGGACTTCGTCCTGTATCTGCGTCACAAGGTTGAACGCCGCGCGGCTTTTCAGCAGTGAGATCTCGCCGTCCCCCGTAGCAATGGCGCGGGTGCGGTGGTGATCGTCCTTTACCAGACCGTACAGCGGCACACTGACTTTCAGCCTTTCAAGAACAGGCTTGATTGTGTTCACATGACCGTTTCCGCCGTCCAGCAGTATCAGGTCGGGAAGCTGTGCAAAGCCTTCGTCCTCGCCCTTGAAATACTCACCGAAGCGCCTTTCGATGACCTCAGTCATGCAGGCGTAGTCGTTCTGTTCAAGCACCGTCTTTATGCTGAACTTTTTGTAGCGCTTTTTACATGGTCTGCCGTTCTCGAAAACCACCATGCCTGCCACCATGTTTGTAGATGCCAGATTTGATATGTCGTAGCACTCGATGAAGCGGGGCGGCTTCTCCATTCCCAGCGCCCTTGCCAGTTCTTCCAGACCTGCCACCTCGCGGCGTGTCCTGCCCACCCTCACTGATATGAACTCGTTCGCGTTGTTCTTAGCGAGTGTGGTCAGCTGTACCAGATGCCCCTTCTTCGGTACGTTCACATATACCGCGTGGTCGTACTTCTCACGCAGATATTGCTGTAACATCTCTATATCGGACGGCTCTTCCTCCAGCAGTATAGTCTTGGGAGCATCATCTTTCATGGCGTAGTAACTCAGCACAAATTCTTCCATCATCTGCGCGGGTTCAGCCCTGTCACCCAGAAAATAGTCAGCCTTATCGGTAAGCCTGCCGCCGCGATACATTATCACGCTGGCACAGGCGATATCGACATTCTGCGATATGGCTATTATGTCGCAGTCGGGTATCGTGCGGTCGATTATCTTCTGGCTTTCGGCAGCTTTCTGTATGGCGGCTATCCTGTCCCGCAGACGCGCCGCCAGTTCAAATTCCAGGTCTTCTGCCGCTCTCTCCATTTCGGCTGTCAGCTTTTCCACCGACATCTCGGAGCCGTTTTTGATGTATTCTATCGCCTGTTTTACTGCGGCGCGATATTCTTCTTCCGAAAAAATCCCTGTACAGACACCCATGCACTGTTTGATGTGGAAGTTAAGGCAGGGTCTTTGCTTTTTTATATCTCTCGGAAAAACGCGGGTGCAGGTAGGCAGTCTGAAAACTTTGTTCGCTTCTTCCACCGCCTGTTTTACCGCAAAAGAACTTGTGTACGGTCCGATGTACTCGGCGCTGTCATCACTTTTCTGCAATACCGCCTGTATGCGGGGATACGGCTCGTCAGTCACCCGAATGTAGCTGTACCCCTTGTCATCTTTCAGCAGAATGTTATACTTCGGCGTGTGCAGTTTTATCAGCGAACATTCCAGCACCAGCGCTTCAAACTCGCTGTCCGTTACGATGAACTCATAGTCGTTGACATTCGATACCATCTTCCACACTTTCGGCAGATGGTCCTGTCCCCGCCTGAAATACGAAGTCACACGGTTGTGCAGGTTCTTTGCCTTGCCGATATATATTATCTTGCCGCTCTTGTCTTTCATTATGTAGACACCCGGCGAGGTGGTCAGCTTTGAGGTCTTGTCCCGCAGAAAAGGCAGACGCGGGTTGTCATCATCGGTGATATACATGTGCTCTCCTTACAAATTATCCCCCATCGGCTGACGGGGGATAGGTGTTATTTTACTGTTTCGTGCAGGCGTATGCAGAGGGCTTCTGTTTTGCCGCTCTCCACCGCGTCAGCAAATCTATAGCGATCCAACTATTTAATTCACAAAATCCAGTCGCAAAAGCTCAGATCTATGGATTTTGTGACTGGATTTTGTCTGAATTATAAGGTGGATTGCTATAGTGCCGCCATGACGCTCTGAACGCATCAGCATGACCGGATACGCGATAACTTCGTCACGGTCCAACTCATCTATCGGCTTTCTTTGCAGAATATCATCGTACTTTGTGTAGTCGATGTCGTCAAGCCCCAGCGCTATGAATTTATCGCGCCACAGCTTTATGACTCCCGTATACACGGGAAAAGTCTGTGTAAAGCCGTTCTCGTCCGACTTTGTTATGCGGGTGACTGCCTGCTTTTTCAGAACAGGAAGCGCCCTGCAATTTTCATCGGTCATCATTTTATAGCCGTACTCAGAGCCTCATATTCGGGCTTTATGGCGTTGTAGTATACACAGCCGTCCTTTTTGCCGAACTGTTTTATCATTCTGATATAAAGCTGCTGACGCGAAGGAACTTCTCTGAACAGCTGACGGATAAGTTCGACCTCTTCCGAACTGCACTTGCCGTCAAGCAGTTCAGCCAGCCTGTCGCCGCCTGCCGCCGCAGGAACTTCTGCGGGCTTTTCAGCCTTAGCAGACTTCTTTGTGCTTGTCTTCTTAGCTTTAGCGGGCTTTTCCTCAGCAGTCTTTTCAGCCTTAGCTGACTTCTTAGCCTTTGGCTTCTCTTCCTTGTCGGTCTTCTCGGCTTTTGCTGACTTTTCCTCCTTATCAGCCTTTTCAGATTTCTCAGTCTTAGCCGCCGACTTCTTCGTGCTTGTCTTTTTAGCCTTTGCGGGCTTCTCCTCAGCAGGTACTTCTGCCTTTTCTTCGGCGATAGCTTCTTCCTGCTTTATCTCAGTCTGTTCAGCTGTAGTTTCAGCAACAGTTTCAGTTATCGTTTCCTCTGCCTTGACTTCTTCCGCCTTCACCTCGACTGTCTGCTCTGCGGTCTTTTCCTCAGCTTTAGCAGGTTCTTCGGCGCTGACAACAACTGTGTCGGGCGAAACATATTCCGGGTGTTCTGCTGCATACATCTCTTTCAGACGCAGGTACTTCGGGCGAAGTATCTTGTAAAGCTCGGTGGCGTCCTGCTTGTAGTCCTTTGCCAGCGCATTGTGGAATTCTTCCTTTGTGTCGGAGTTTATAAGCAGCTGCGAGATGTGGTTCACCTCAGTGGGCTTAAGACCTGTACTTTTCAGCGTTTCCTTAAGTGCAGGGTAAAATTCCTTGACAGGCTTCTGCTTAGGCTTTTCAGCCTTGATCTCAGTCGGCTTGTCAGCCTTTGCATCAGCAGACTGTTCCTGCTTTGCATCAGCGGCAGGCTTTTCCACTGCATTCTTATCCTCAGCAGGCTGTGCCTTGACCGTTTCAACAGGCTTTTCAGCCTTGTTCTCTGCGGGCTTTTCTGCCTGCTTGGGGGCAGATATATCCTCAGGCTTTATGATGGTGTAAGCGCTGAACGATGCTTCGAGAGCATTCAGTTCTTCCGCGCTGATGGTCACATCAAATTCCACATCATCGCTCTTGTCGAACTTTTTGCTGTTCTTTTCGGGACGGTCTTTCTTCGGTGCAGGCTTTGCAGCGCGCTTTTCGGTGAACTTCTCGCTGTCAGCCGAAGGCGTGCTCTTTGCGGCGGGCTTCTTCTCAGCCTCTTTTTTTTCGTGAACAGCCTTCACCTCAGTGATATCCGGCACAGTCACCTTTACTTCTTCTGCCGCAGGCTTTTCGGCATTTTCCTCAGCCGCAGCTGTTTCAGCAGATGCAAATACCTCTGTATCGGAAGTATCGCTGTCATCATCAGCCACAGCCTGCTTTTTGCCGCCCACGTAGTTTATCGCCTGTGCGATGGTCTTGGTGCGGTATACTATGCAGTCGGGCGCAGCTATGTACTTGCCATGCCAGAAATCATGCAGGAAATCAAAACTTTTGTCGTTGCTGATAACGAAGATGTGGCTGTAATAATTCTTGCTGACAAGGTAGCCCAGCAAAGTCGAAAGCTGGAAATCCAGCGCATTCTTGCCGCCTACATGTACCTTGAAATACTCTACCTCAGCTTTTGAGATAAGCACTTTCTGGTGCATCTCAAAGTTGATGGTATCAGCGTTTTCGCTGTAAAAGATTATGACACGGTCGTACTCAGTAAGGCTGTCGATGCCTGTAAGTCCCTTTGACTTTACATTTTCAAAGTCGATAAGATAGATCTTCATATCCTTTTCCTTTCGGTATCTTGCAGCAGCGCAGCAAAGCTGTGAGATGCAGCCCACACAAGACTCTCCGCGCCGGGTAGACATGCAGGTCAGTCGGCACAAAGCGTTTCGTGCAGCCGCAGAACGAAAACTTCCCGCGATACCGCTTGTAATCGGCGTGATGTTCTATGATATACGCCGTCATTATCATTATAGCACACAAATAACTATTATTCAAGTGTTTTTTAATAAATTTCAAGCAAAAAGCAGTCATCTTTTATGTTTATATGGACTTTTGTCAGCGCCGTAATGTGCTGTTTGCCTTGATTTCATCATATCATATAACTATTTTGACTTCTTCGCGGATATGGATATTGGCGGGTGTAGAAATTTTCTGTAAAAAATTATATGTTTTACACAATTCGTTCAACGAATATTGCCATATGCACTTTTTATTTCTTATCTTTTGGAAAATGACAGTGTGCTGTGTCTGCTTGAAAAATACACTCAGCACCACTATCTGCTGACGCTGCACCTGTTCTTTTCTTTATGTTCCGCGATATTCTGCCTCCGTACATAACTTGATGAACTTATTGACAATCTGTATATAATATTGTATAATAGAGTGGGAAAACGGTTGAACAGCCATATTTATATAGAGTACGGTAACCGCTCTGCCAACGGCGTAAAACGGCGGTATATCGGGTAACAGATATATTTTGGGGTGATACTATGTACATGACGGTACTGTTTATTCAATACGTCAGTATATTTATACTGCTTTTTGAAAGCGCATATATTTTCCGTAACTGGCACAGCAAGATACACGGCTATCTTCTGCTGAACTGCACCGCGACTCTTGTAAACAACGCAGGTGTTCTGCAAGTGATGACATCTGACAACCTTGATGAAGCCATGACCGCCCAGAAACTTTCATACATCGGTACGGTCTGGATACCTTTTTCACTGCTGCTGTTTCTGGTTGAACTATGCGGTATAAGGCACAAGCGCAACACCATGCTGCTGCTTGGTTCGCTGCATGCCGCGACTTATGTGGCGGTCATGACCAATGACTGGCATCATCTTTATTATCAAAACATCGGCTTCACGAAAGATGGCGTTCACCCGCATCTCACCTACGATGCAGGACCCTGGCACCATATCTACACCATGCTGCTGATAAGCTATATCGTCTACGGTCTTGTTATTCTGTTTTTGAACCTTCTCAAAGAGAAAAACGCTAAAAACCGCAAACGGCTCAGGTATATCGCCGCATCTATCGTGGTACAGGTGACATTCTATATTATTTATCTGACAGGTGTCACACAGGGCTATAATGTGACTGTTCTTGGCTACTCCATAAGTACGGTGATAATGCTCATCGCCATATTCAAGTATGACCTGCTGGATACTTTGGAACTCACCCGTGAGTACGTTGTCGATAAGCTGTCTGAGGGCATCATCGCTGTTGATACTGACGGCAGAGTCAGATATTTCAACGAACCTGCAAAGGCGCTCTACCCTCAGCTGACCGAAACACCTGCCGAAACAGTTGAGGTCATCGAGCAGGCTATAAGTGAGGGGGAGACGATCGAGATAGCTGACCGCATCTACACGCCATGCGTAAATGAACTTGAATTTGAGGGCGACAGTTTCGGAAGTCTGTATATGCTGGTGGACGATACTGAGCATTATAAGTACATGGAACAGCTGAAAGAACAAAGACAGCTGGCAGACCGCGCAAACAAGGCGAAATCTGCATTTCTTGCAAGCATGTCCCACGAGATACGCACACCCATAAATGCCGTGCTGGGTATGGACGAGATGATACTGCGTGAGAGCAGTGAACGCCAGATAATCGGATATGCCGAAGATATCCGCACTGCGGGCAGGACTCTGCTTTCGCTGATAAACGATATCCTTGACTTCTCAAAGGTCGAACAGGGAAAAATGGAACTTGTACCCACACAGTACGAACTCGGTTCTGCGATAAACGACCTTGTGAACATGGTGCGCCCCCGCGCAGACAAAAAGGGTCTGAAATTCGAGGTAAAGGTTGACCCTAAAATGCCGCACCTGCTCTACGGCGATGAGATAAGGGTCAAGCAGTGCGCACTCAATCTGCTGACAAATGCTGTCAAGTATACCGAAAAAGGCAGTGTCAGGTTTGAGGTCGGGTTTGAGAAGAGCGGTGAGAAGTCGATAAAGCTGAGATTTACTATTGCCGACACAGGCGCGGGCATCAGGGAAGAGGACATGGAAAAGCTGTTCTCGCCATTCTCGCGCATCGAAGAGGGCAAAAACCGTTCGATAGAGGGCACAGGTCTTGGCATGAGCATAACTGTCCAGCTTCTTGAACTGATGGGCAGTAAGCTGGACGTTGACAGCACCTACGGCAAAGGCTCGACTTTCTCTTTCGCAGTCGAACAAAAAGTCGTCAGATGGGCGCAGATAGGCGATTACGCCAAGCGCTTTGAAAACGGCGGCAGGGGAGTGCGCCTTTACCACGAACTCTTCCACGCACCGAATGCAAGACTGCTGGTGGTGGACGACAATGCCATGAACCTGACAGTTTTCAAGGGTCTGCTCAAAAAGACCCGCATCGGTATAGATACCGCTTCCACAGGGCGTGAGGCTCTGCGGCTGGCTGAACTGAACGAGTATGACATCTTTTTCATAGACCACATGATGCCCGATATGGACGGCGTGGAAACGCTGAAACGTCTGCGGGCTATGGCGGGACATGAGGATGCAAAGTGCATCGCGCTGACTGCCAACGCGGTTTCGGGCGCAAGAGAATTCTATATCAGTGAGGGCTTTACCGACTATCTTTCAAAGCCTGTTGACGGCGAACGACTTGAAAAGATGATAGCATCGCTCCTTCCCGAAGACAAGCTGGAAACGAGCCATGCCGCCGAAAAGAAACCCCACCGCACCGCGCCGAAAGTACTTGTGGTCGATGATGACCCTGTTGTGCGCACAGCGGCTTCGCAGATATTGGGCAGAACTTTCGATGTTACTGCCACTGCAACGGGTGAAGAAGCGCTTTCGCTTACAAACAGGCTTCGTCCCGATGCAGTACTGCTTGATATCGGGCTTGCGGGCATGTCGGGATTTGAGGTGCTGAGCAGGCTTAAAGAGAATCCCGAACTGCGCGATATACCTGTTATCTTCGTGACGGGTGAAGACAGCGCCGATGCCGAAACATCGGGCTTCAAAAACGGCGCGGCGGATTTCGTGAAAAAGCCTTTCGCTCCCGAAGTCCTCATGCAGAGAACAAAGCGCGTGGTCGAACTGTACCACCTGCAAACAGGTCTTAAGAGTGAAGTAGACCGCCAGCAGATACGCAGTGAGCGGCTGTCGCTGGAGATGATGCTGGCGCTGGCAAAGACAGTCGATGCAAAAGACCACTATACCAACGGTCACTCCAACCGCGTTGCCACTTATGCCGCCGAACTTGCCCGCAGAATGGGCAAAAGCGAGGCTGAACAACAGCAGATATTCCGCATGGGACTTATGCACGATATAGGCAAGATAGGTGTCAGCGAAGATATAATCAACAAGACTTCAAGGCTGACCGATGAAGAGTTCGAGCAGATAAAGCGTCACACGATAATCGGCAGTGAGATACTCTCTTCCATCAAGGAGATGCCCGACCTTGCCATAGGTGCGCGTTCGCATCACGAAAAATACAACGGTTCAGGCTACCCCGATGGTCTTGCAGGCAAGGATATCCCCGAACCAGCGCGTATAATCTGCTGTGCTGACTGCTATGATGCAATGACTTCCACACGTACTTATTCTAACCCGATGGCGCAGGAAAAGGTCAGGGCTGAGTTCATCAGGTGCAGCGGCACACAGTTTGACCCCGATATTGCTGCCTGCATGGTTCGTATGATAGATGATGACAAGGACTATATCATGAACGAACAGGGATTCACCCCCGATATATGGCAGGGCAGCGGCAAGCTGGAAGAACTTGCACAGGATGAAAGTGAACTTCACAGCGGTCTTGAAAGCATCAAAGGTCTTGATACAAAGGTTGGTGAAAAGCACTGCGGCGGTGCTGAACTTTACCGCGTAACGCTGGGTGCGTTCGCTGATTCGGCTGAGGAGTATGCGGCTGACATACGCAGATATGTGTCGGCTGACGACCGTGAGAATGCTGCCATAAAGATTCATTCGCTGAAAGGCGCAGCGCGTACTGTAGGTGCTGAAGAACTGGGCGAAACGGCATATCAGGGCGAGATGTTCTATCGCGGAAGAACGCAGGAATGCCCCGATATCGAAGCTATGCTGGCAGAACTCGGCAGACTTGCCCGCGAGATTAGGGACAAGCTGTGAAAAAAAGTACAAAAAATGCCCCTGATGCAGCATCAGGGGCATTTCATATGTTTTAACTGTTGTGTACAACGGTTCCGTGTTTTGCGGGATATCTCAGCGAGAGAAGGATCACCAGCAAAAAGCACAGAAATCCCGCAGTTACCTCAAATGGAAATTTCAGCAGCATTTCAGGCGCGATAAGGAACGGCAGCGTTGCCACTGCGCCGCATGGCGGAAAGTAAAGACCCGAAGACTTCGCGCCGAAAAGCATCGCACAGCAGGTCAGGGCAGCAGCTACAGCCATCGGCAGACCGAATATCTCACATAGAAGCAGCCTTGATGAACAGCCCATAAATGCAGCGAGAGCAATGGTTATTGCTGTTTCGGGCAGACGTTTCGTCAGCTTGCATTCGGGTGTCGTCAGTTCACAGAATGCCACTATCAGCGGCGGTGCTGCAAAAAACGGCTGACCTATCAGCACAGGTATTGCACAAAGCACCGAAGCTGTCGCCGCCTGCACAGCCCTCAGTTTTATCAGCGCAGCATCGGGCTTTTCGGGGATAAACTCGCGTTTCTCGCGAAGCCCCGCTTTTTCCAGCAGCTTTTGCGCCAGTAGTATAAGTGCAGTCATGACTCCGACAGACAGCAGGTAGTAAGGGCTGCGCGTGCCTAACATTATCGGCAGTACGCAAGCCGATATAGCAGGCAGAAAACTTGTATGTGAAATTATTATCAGACCCATAACTGCGGCAAGCCCTATCGGTATCTGCAAAACAGTCGGCAGCGGCACGAAACGTACTATCGCCATGCCTGTGACGGCGGCTGACATAATAAGGATAAAAAGCCTTTTTCTGTCAGTGTTCCAGACCTGTGCAGGTGCAGCCAGCGCACCGATGGCGATGGCGGTTATCTCAGGGAAGATAAGTTCCCGCTCACCCGTAAGTTCAGCCACACCGACCATGAAAAAGGTCAGGCAGACCGAGATAAGTATGGGTATCAGTTTTTTCTTTTCGGACAAAACAGTCACCTCTGAATTGGTATGTGAAAATTATAACACAATGCTATCGTCCATTCAATGGCTTATTTATAAATTTATTGACTGTTTTTGTTTACTCGCATTTGACTTTTGTGTTGTGGTATATTTTGTTATGTGGTTATCCCGCTTACACACCACAAAAACAGTGGCTATAAATGCGGCGAGATACGTCTTGCGTCTTTATGCCCGCAGTGCGGCATCAGTATCAGGGAGGTAACAAAATGAACGACCGTAAAGAGATACCGCGCGAACTTCTTGAAAAGATACTGGCAAACACCCACACCGACTCACCTTGCCCCACTTTCATGTCACAAGGTATGGGCGCTGTGTTAGAGCTATGGCAGTGCAGCTGCGGTTTCATGGCAAGCGGCAATTTCTGCGAACAGTGCGGCGCACCTAAAAGTTGGATATGTCTTAAATGTTCTGCACATAACACAGGAAATTTCTGCACCGAATGCGGCACGCGCAAACCTTGGGAATGCCCGATGTGTAAGGCGCTCAATATCGGTGAAAAATGCGGCAGGTGCGGTCTGTCCGAACCATCTGCCAAATGATAAAAGTACAAAAAAGCTCCCTCGACTTTGTGGGTCGGGGGAGTTATCTTTTATTCTATAAAGGACTTCATGCCCTGTTCTCTTCTCCACTCAAGGAATTCTTCGTAAGTGCCCATGCGGTCGATACAGCCATCGGGAGTTATCTCGATGATGCGGTTTGCAACGGTCTGAACTATCTCATGGTCGTGGCTGGCGAATATGACAACGCCCTTGAAATCGCGCAGTGCGTTGTTCACAGCGGTGATGCTTTCAAGGTCAAGGTGGTTGGTGGGTCTGTCAAGCAGAATTACATTCGAGCCGAAAAGCATCATTCTGCTGAACATGCACCTTACCTTCTCGCCGCCCGACAATACCTGTACAGGCTTGTATATCTCGTCACCCGAGAACAGCATCCTGCCCAGAAAACCGCGCAGGAAAGTGTCGGTGACTTCTGAGGTCGAATAGGGTCTTAACCAGTCAACGATGCTCTCGTCATGCCCGTTGAAATACTCCGAGTTGTCCACAGGAAAGTATGAACGCGATGTGGAAACGCCCCACTTTATAGTGCCTTCGTCAGGCTCGACTTCTTCTGCGAGTATCTTGAAAAGCAGTGTTATAGCCTGTTCGCTCTCACCGATGAACGCCACCTTGTCGGTGCGCGAAAGTGTGAAGCTGACATTGTTGAGCATCTTCACGCCGTCAACAGTCTTTGATATGCCGTTGACTTTGAGTATATCCTTGCCCAGTTCACGGTCTATGTTAAAGCCGATGAACGGGTACTTTCTCGAAGATGCAGGCATTTCCTCGACACTCAGCTTGTCCAGCAGTTTGCGTCTTGCGGTAGCCTGTCTTGATTTTGACTTGTTTGCCGAGAAACGATTGATGAATTCCTGCAGTTCCTTTATCTTTTCCTCAGCCTTCTTGTTCTGGTTCTTGATGAGCCTCTGCATCAGCTGTGAGGACTCGTACCAGAATTCGTAGTTGCCCACATACATCTTTATCTTTGTGTAGTCGATATCAACTATATGTGTGCAGACATTGTTGAGGAAGTGTCTGTCGTGGCTGACGACCAGCACAGTGCCGAAGTAGTCTGCCAGAAAATCCTCCAGCCAGCGTATGGCATCAATATCAAGATGGTTTGTAGGCTCGTCCAGCATGATTATATCGGGGTTGCCGAACAATGCCTGCGCCAGCAGTACCTTGACTTTCTCGTTGCCCGAAAGACCCGACATCTGCTGATAAAGCAGTTCTTCGGGCAGACCCAGACCTTGTATCAGCTTGGAAGCATCGCTCTCGGCTTCCCAGCCGTTGAGTTCTGCGAACTCGCTCTCCAGCTGACCTGCGCGGTCGCCGTCCTCTTCCGAGAAATCCTCTTTAGCGTACAGTGCATCTTTTTCTTTCATAATGTCATAAAGGCGTTTGTTGCCCATTATGACCGTGTCGAGGACAGTGTATTCGTCAAATGCGAAGTGATCCTGCTTCAGCACTGAAAGTCTTTCGCCCTTAGTGATGGCAACTTCGCCTGTGGTAGGTTCAAGTTCGCCGTTGAGTATGCGCAGGAAAGTCGATTTGCCCGCGCCGTTTGCGCCGATTATGCCGTAGCAGTTGCCGTTCGTGAATTTGAGGTCAACGTCCTTGAACAGCAGCTGTCCGCCAAAGGACAGGCTGACGTTTGAAACTGTTATCATTCTACTAAAACTCCTTACTTTATCTAAATTACCATTATTTCATTCCAGCGGTAAGTGATCTTCTTCGCTGTTATCTTTATCTGACAATTCTGTGTGCCTGTCATGCCTTTGTAATATACAGCACCTTCAAAGAGATAGCTGTTATTCTCCTTGTTTTCACCGAAAATCTCCGGCTTTGCACCATTTTGCATGAGTTGTTCCAGCTTTTGCAGAGGCATCTCGGTAAGTATGACATCACCGCCGCCTCGCGGGAAAGTCAGAAGTTCTATGCTTATATCACGCTCGGTATCGTCCATGTAAAACGTCACTTCCGACATGCCCGTTGACTGCCATTTTGAACTGTTCTCCGTCAAAATGAAAAAGCCCTCTTCAAACTCAAGGGTCAGCGAATTTTCATCGTGTTTCAGCTTAGTGGCAAAGCAGTCACAGATGCCGACTTTTTCAAAGTTGCTATCTGAATATTTGTACACTTGTATTCACCTGTCATTCGGAAGTATCATCTCATGTTCCATCGGAACAAAGCCGTACTTCAAATAAAGAGGTCTGCCCGCCGCCGTAGCTTCCAGGGCGATGTGCGTAATGCCGCGCTCTTTGGCATCTTTCACCAGCAGATCCAGCATTTTCAGCGCTATGCCCTGTCTGCGATATTCGGGTGAGGTGTACATGTTCATTATGTATGCTTTTCTGCCTGTGACATTATCGCAGGTAGGCATGACCGTGTAATAGCTGACACCGCCTGCGCCCACGACTTTTTCACTGTCAAAGGCGAGGTATGCAGTGTGACTGCTGTCATTCAGCGCCCGTTTGTAGTAAAGCCGCGACTGTTCTGCGATCTCAGACATATCAGCATCATCACTCAGCAGATTTGCCGCCCGCAGTACCGTAACGCGCACATTTGTCAGCAATTCTGTGTCCTCAGCAGACATCTTTCTGAATACGATCATTCTACCAACACCTGCCGTTTGTAAGATAAGCATAAAAATGCCACCGATATATTATACACTATCACGGTAAAAAAGTCAATTCGCAGAGTGCCATAAAATAGCACATATATCGGAGTTTTTTGGCAGATATGCAAATATCCTGCCTGCTGTTATCTTTCCGCCGCCGCATTGTTGGAAATTTTCGTCTGTAATATGCTGTTTGCGGTTTTTCTAAAAAAAGTATGACTATCCCTTTAGCACACCAGCTGAAAATGCTGTAAACAAAAGGATAATTGAGCTATACGCCAACCACCTTAAGTTCTGTAAAACCGCAGTTTTTATGGTGTGTCAGCGGGATAACCACGAAAAAAATATTTCGCGGCTCTCTCAACAAAGCTATTCAGAAACCGAGCGATACCCGCGCTGACCTTTAGTGATGGTCATACCGCTGTAACGGATCTGCCTGACAGATCTGCGATGATAGTTTCCTGTACACTATTGCTCATAAGAGTTTTTTGCACTGTCAAAAAGGAAATATATGTAAAAATATCCCGTTTTCCTGCTTCTGACCTATATCCAATGGTGCATATGTCATGTTTATTTGGTAAAAGAACCGTTTTGTCCTTTACAGCAGGAAAATGACATGGTATAATTCTATATAGTCCGGCAGTACGGCGGTGTGACAGTTATCTGTTTTGTCTATCTTACACCTGCGGCTGAATGACATATAGAAAGGTCGGTATCATGAGTAAATTAATAGACACATTTCTGCGGGCAGTCGCCACAGGGCTTATGATAGGTGTGGGCGGCGTAGTCTACCTTTCCTGCGATAACAGGTACATAGGTGCGGCGCTTTTCGGTATGGGACTGTTCGTGATACTCAGTTTTGGATTTAATCTTTACACAGGCAAAGTCGGCTACGCGGTCGAGCGTGAGCCGAGTTATCTCAAAGATCTCGCTGTTATATGGCTGGGCAATCTGGTCGGCACAGCGGTCACAGGCGGACTTATCCTCTGCACGCGCGCGGCAGGCATCGGTGAAAAGGCGGCTGAACTTTGCAAAGTCAAAATGGGCGATTCTCTGCTCAGCCTTTTCATACTGGCATTCTTCTGCGGTGTGCTTATGTTCATAGCGGCAGAGGGCTACAAGACCATAGACAGCAGTCTTGGCAGACATCTCGCTATCTTCCTGCCTGTCATAGTGTTCATTCTCTGCGGTTTTGAGCATTGTGTTGCGAATATGTTCTATTTCACCGCCGCAAAAATGTGGTCACCCGCATCATTCGGCAGACTGCTTATCATGACAGCAGGCAACTCGGCAGGCGGCGTGCTTATACCGCTTCTCCGTAAGGGTTTCATTGTAAGTAAGAGTGCAGAAAAAGCCGACAAACGCGCGGCTTGACAGAATAATGGTTGTTCCCCTTTCGCATCTGAACATGCGGGAGGGGGATTTTTTCGTCTTTCTTTCAGCCATATCTCCTGTTCGGCAAGATTGGCGTCACCGCCTGATGCAACTGCCGCCACACGATACACAGACCAACTTATATAGTATACCAAAAAGCGCGGCAGGATATCCCCGCCGCGCATCATCTTTTCTGCATTATGTTCAGTCCTGCTGACCCTCAAATATTATCTGCTCAAACTTTCCGCCTGTGACCTTTACAAGGTCTTTTGGCGAAAGAAATATCTGCGACCCCAGTCTGCCGCCGCTGATTATTATTTCGTCAAGTGCTTTTGCAGTGTCGTCCACCACAGTAGGGAACTGTTTTTTCATGCCCAGCGGGGTACACCCGCCGCGAATGTAACCGGTTATCTTGTTGATGTCCTTGACATGTATCAGTTCCACTGACTTTTCACCCACCGATCTAGCCGCCTTTTTCATGTCCAGTTCTTCCGCGATGGGTATGACGAACACAAAATATCCGCCGCTCCTGCCCTGTGCTACAAGTGTCTTATAGGTCATCTCATAAGGCTGACCCAGCATATCGGCTATCTGTACGCCGTCAATGAATTCTTCGCATTCGTAGGTATTGACCTTGTAGCTGACCTTGTTTCGGTCGAGAATGCGCATGGCGTTGGTCTTTACATCTTTCTCCTTCGCCATTATTTTGATACCTCCACCGCATGGGCGATAAGTTCAGCGCACATCTCATACCCCAGCGCACCGCTGTCAAGGCAGAGGTCGTAGCTTGCTTTTGCGCCCCACTTCTTATTGGTGTTGGCGTTGTAGTAATCGCCGCGCTTCTTGTCATACTTTTTCAGACGGCTCTCCACTTCGTCCACAGGGATATTGTGCTTTTCACTTGTGGCAGTCTGACGGCGCTTGTCAAGCGATGAATATATGAACACATTCAGCGTTTTCACCTTGTTTTTCAGTATGAAATCCGCGCACCTGCCCACTATCACGCATGGACCTTTCTCCACCAGTTCATATACCACCGAAGTTTCAGCCGCGAATATCCTCTCAGTGATATCATCGGGAGGGCTGAAGAAGTTGATCGATTTTTTCAGAGGATTGAGCACGCTCTCCTCATACTTTTTGATGTCAGCCATTGAGATACCGCTCTTCTCAGCCGCCATCTCGATTATCTCCCTGTCATAACAGGGAACACCCAGCTTTTCAGCCACCATTTTGCCGATGTCACTGCCGCCTGAACAGTAAAGTCTTCCTATAGTTACAACTTTTATCTTAGCCATATTCCTTTCTCCTTTCAATACCTGTACTTCATTATTTAACGGCTTTTCAGCCGTATATCACGTATCAAGCGATATATCGAACCAGTCGTTCCCGCCGCCGATAAGCCATTCAAGCCCTCTGCGCCTTTCCATAACTACCTCTTCACTGATATCCCCGATGGGAGTTTCGGGATTTAAGCGGTGTTCGACACACGCCCAGTGCAGACGGTAGAAATAGTCTGCCATAGCCAGTATCTCCTCAGCGGAACGAATTTTGCACTGCGCCTTGAAAGCCTGCATGTCATCACATTTGCTGACCAGCTTTATCGCCCTTTCACAGTCACAGATGTCTTCCGCGTCCTGCAAGTCGGCATCATCTATAAGCCCCAGCGCCCATACAAGCGACCAGTAGCACTCATACTCCCAAGCAACGTTCATAACGGTCTGCGGTTCTGCCATGCCGTCAAAGACCTCTTTCTCAGCAGTATTCAGCGAACTTTTCACGCCGAATTTGTCAAGCATCTCTTCGATGACTTCAAATCCTTCGTCATACTGACCGTTCGATGTGTCTATTGCAAGCTGTATCATCAGCAGTGAAGCCACCGCCCTGCCGCAGATCTCATCAAAGCTGCGAATACTTGCTTCTTCCTCAGCAGGCAGCAGCGGCAGCCATTGATTGATCGCCATGCCCTGTTCTTTCAGCTTGTTCTCGCTGATGGTTTTTCTTTCTGATGGTGTCACAAAAATGCCTCCTTGTCATATTGCCTAATTTAATTATAAAACATTAGCTTCGGTTTGTCAATTACATATTGATTACATTATTTCGGGTACATTTTGGTGTACATCTTTTGCGGCTTTACATTTGCGGGAAAATGTGGTATACTATCATATATGTAAGGAAAATATATTATCAGACACACAATACTGTGATGCCTGTCAATAATTATGAATATGACTATCCCTTTAGCACACCAGCTGAAAATGCTGTAAACAAAAGGATAATTGAGCGCCCATACGCCAACCACCTTAAGTTCTGTAAAACCACCGTTTTTGTGGTGTGTCAGCGGGATAACCACGATTATGAATTATAAAAGAGGTGTGTATAATGCCGTTCACCCCGAACGCACCGCAGTTTTTGTTTGAGAACTATACCCGCAACGATAAGGAATGGTTCAAAGAGAATAAGGATATATACGAAAAGGAAGTCCTGATACCCATGCGTGAGATGATAGAATACCTCACGCCGCTGATGAATGATATCGACCCGCAGATAGTCTGCTCACCGAAAAAGATAAGCCGTATCTATAAAGATGTCAGGCTGATGAAAGACGGCATGTTTTTCAAAAAGTCCATCTGGTTCTCGCTTATGCGCCCTAAAGAGCCGTTCGTCAGCAAGCCCGAATTCTTCTTCTGGATAAACCCTGATAATTTCGGCTGGGGCTGTGGGTACTATCATATCCCCACACCTGTTATGGAAAATGTCCGCACTATGATAACATCGGGTGATGAAACAGCCATCAAAGCCATAAAGACATATGACAAGCAGAAAGTTTTCAACCTTGACGGCGAAATGTACAAGCGCGACAGATTTCCCGCACAGCCCGATAATTACAAGAACTGGCTCAACCGCAAAAATCTTGCAGTGGTGCATGAAAGTGACGACCCCGACATCTTTTTCAGCGATGACCTGAAAGAGCGGGTAGCCGCAGATTTTAAGATGATAGCCCCTGTCTACGCGCTTTTCGCTAAGGCAGAGGATATGGAAACTTTTAAAAACTGATAGTCGGTACAGAAAATTCCGAGAAAGAGGTGACATTATGGTAGTTTATTTTTCGGGTACAGGCAACACACGCTATGCCGCTGAGTGCATCAGCGAACTGACCCTTGATGAAACAAGAGATATGAAAAAACTTATACGTACAGGCAAAAGGGTGAAATTTTACTCCAATAAGCCTTATGTTTTCTGCGCTCCGATATACGCATGGCGCTTTCCGCCGCTGGTGGAGAGTTTTATCGAGAACTCCGATCTCTGGGGTTCAAATGAAGTATATTTTGTAGCCACCTGCGAAAGTCAGACGGGCAACGCGGCAAAGTATCTCAAAGCCATCTGCGAGAAAAAAGGCATGAGATTCATGGGATTTGCAGGCATACCAATGCCCGAAAACTACACTGTCATGTACAAAGCCCCATCAAAGGAAGAGCAGAAAAAGATATTCAGCCGCGCCAACTGCGAGATAGTCCGCATCGCAAATATCATCAACAGTGATGAAAAGCTGACAGATACCCTTGATATGAAGATGCTCAAACCCTTTACCGCCATGATAAATCCGTGGTTCTACGGTGCTTTCGTTTCCTCGAAGAAGTTCCGTGTGACCGACAGCTGTGTGGGCTGCGGCAAATGCGCCGAAGTCTGTCCCTACAAGAGTATCAGACTGGTGGACGGCAGACCTGTCTGGGGCGAAAAATGCACCCACTGCATGTCTTGTATAAACGGCTGTCCCACCGCCGCCATCGAGTATGGCAGAAAAACTGTGGGCAAAGAGCGTTATGTCTGCACACGCAAGCCCGATATTGAATGGAGATAATATATGGATCTCAATATAGATCATTTGACATCAAAAAACTACGTAAAACCAATAAAAAAGCCCCTCGCAAAAGGCGAACGCTCGGCTGAGGGCGGAATGTGGGGCGTTACTGTCATACCTGTGGCAGGTCTGTTCATGGAACTCTACGCAAATGACAGATATTCAGGCGCGGCACTGTGGCTGACAGTTTTGATACTGATATGGTTCGGCTGTTATGCTGATTTTCGGCAGATAAGTCCGTCGCTTTCTGAGGAAAAGGCTGAAAAACTCAGAAAACTCCTGCCTATCCCGCCTGCCTATATATTCACCCGCGATGAGATGCGCAAGGGCGAGGGTTATCGCGGCGTGGTACTTGGTATACTTATGGCGGCGGCGATATTCGGCAACGGTTTCACGCAAGGGCTGATGATAAATAAAAATACTCTGCCCGATAAGCTGAAAAACGCTTCGGTAACGGCACTCAGTAATTTCAGGGGAACATCTGACAATGTGATAGGCGAACAGCTGACAGCATGGTTCGATGACGGCTATGATACCGAATGTTCAAAAGAAGGCAGTAAGTTTACCATCGAATATTCGGGCAAACACGCCGAAAAATCAGCATCGGTGACCATAGAGGTAGTCCATGACGGTTTCGCATATAAATCGCTTAAAGCGGCAGATGTCACCATAGACGGCAAAAAGCTGGACGGCGATGAACGCCGCGATGCGCTGAAAGAAATCTTCATCGGCAATGATGAAGAGGGAAGTTCTTCATTGACCACAGACAGCGAGGACAGCACCGAAAGTATTGAGACCGACGAAACTTCCGAAAAAGACGAATAATGCTTGACCCCCATATCACGCTGATATGGGGGCTTTTATTATCTGTTCAGTTCTTCGATGACAGGTATCACATGTGCCAGCGTTTCACAGCATGCAAACATTAGCCCCGCAGTTTCAGGGTCGGGCTGTGACAGGTCAGGCACGAAAACAGGCACACAGCCCGCACTCTTTGCCGACTTTATGCCGTTGGGCGAGTCCTCCAGCGCAACACATTCCGCAGGCGGAAGACCCAGTTCAGCCGATGCAGTAAGATAAATGTCAGGGTCGGGCTTTGAACTTTTCACCATGTTGCCGCAGACTATCTTATCAAAATGATGGTAAACGCCTATCGACTCAAGATACAGCTTGGTACGCACATTGTCGGTCGCAGTGGCTACAGCCAGCTTAAGACCGCTGTCTTTGCCGTATGCGATGAGTTCATCAAGCCCCGCCTTCTTCTCTATGCCGTTTTCGGCAATGTAAGCATTCATAAGTTCTATCCTTTTCAGCCTGACTTTTGCATAGTCAAAGTCCGGCGCGACCTCTTTCTGCAATTTCGGACCCGCATACTTGCCCGCCAGCGAACGTATGCCCAGTACATGTTCCTGCGTCATGTTCCACCCGTAGAAAGCTGCCGCTTCCCGCCAGAAACGGGTCAGCAGTTTTTCGGTATCTACCATCAGCCCGTCCATGTCAAATATAAGACCGTTTATCTTCATCAGTCAGACCTCTTTCGTGTAAATATTGCCTGCGGATATATATCCGCAGTTGTTCCCTGTATTATAAAGGTATAAAACTACCTCAAAAACTGAGTTTCTTTTCCACCTTTACAGACTTCTCAACCGCCGCCGCAAAAGTATCACCGTCTGACGGCTTGCCTGCCATAGTGCCGTAATGTATCGGTATGGCGATATCGGGCTTGATGATGTTCACCAGGTCAGCCGCCTGCTTTGCGTTCATGGTAAAAGTGCCGCCCACAGGCACGCAGATGATGTCACACTTTACCGACCTTGCTTCGTTGGTGATGTCCGTATCTCCGCATACATAGACCCGCTTGCCCATGACAGTCACCACATAGCCAAGCCAGCCGTTTTTGCGCGGGTGGAAAGGTTTTATAAGATTGTATGCCGCCACCGCATCTATCGGCACACCCTCGACCTCAGCGCTGTACGCGGGGTGCATGAAAGTCGTCATGCCCTCACCGATGCCCGCTTTCGCAAAACTTTTTTCAAGTGAAGACGGTGCCACAAATCTGGTGTCAGCCTTCGCGACCTTAGCAATGTCCTCAGGCGAAAAATGGTCGTAGTGGTCATGGGTTATGAAGACGATATCCGCATCATGCGGCTCACCGCTTATGTGCAGCGGGTCGAAATATATCGTCTTTTCAGCAGCTATCCTTATGCTGCTCTGTTCGTTTACAGTAATGAAGTCGGGCATGGTCAACACTCCTTTGTTATAAGATGTTATCAGCGCAGTCATATACTATAGCAATCCAACTTTTTAAATTCACAAAATCCAGTCGCAAAAGCTGGGATTTATGGGTTTTGTGACTGGATTTTGTCTGAATTTTAAGGCGGATTGCTATAAACGGCATGATTTTTCAGAACTGTCACGCCAAAATTAAAATCATTCCATGCGGTAAACACTGCACTCCGTTCGGTCAGTTCGGCAAACCAAATGCGCCTTGTATATCTTTCATCGCGGCGGCGCACTTTAAAGTCCTCAGAAAAAACGTTTATCAGATGGTACTTTTTCCCGAAGTATATAAGCCCGCCGAATATGATAAAAGCCGCTGCTGTTTCAGCACATTTCGCGCAGAGGATACATTATTTTTTTACCATTATAACATATTTCCCCAAAATTGTAAAGCTGAAAAGTCACGGTATACGGAATTCGGTTTTCGGAAAATGCAGAGATAGGCATAAGTGGAACGATGACATATCATGCGTTAAGTGTTTTTTGTCAAACTCCCCCACAACATCAGTCGCCGTACAGAATGTCTGTGCAATGTCAGTACATGTAAACTAATTTTGCAGGATTGGCACTTTTAAAATTCATTTTGCATAAACTCCTGCAAAACAGGGAGTTTGAAAGCACAGAAATATTATTATTTGAAGACGCGCTTTTGCATTTATGCAAAACAATTCCGACTATTTGCATAAATCTTACGACTCAAAATGCGCGAATTATTCCGAATGATATAAAATTTCAATTTATTCTGAAATTTTTCGCTTTGGTACTTGCAAAACGAGAAATAGTGTGCTATAATATAAGGGCAGTGTGAGCCTGACGCGGACAAATGTCCGTCAAGTGCGGGCTTGACGCGGATATTTTATTAAAGATGGGAGTTTTTACAATGGCATTGAAGAATGAGTACCTCCAGAAGGTATACGAGCAGGTTGAGAAGAGAAACCCCGGCGAGAAGGAATTCCACCAGGCAGTTTATGAGGTTCTCGAGAGCCTTGTTCCTGTAGCAGATAAAAGACAGGATCTTATCGACGCAGGCGTATTCGACAGAATAGTTGAGCCTGAAAGACAGGTAATGTTCCGTGTTCCTTGGGTAGATGATAACGGCAAGGTACAGGTAAACAGAGGTTTCCGTATCCAGTTCAACTCCGCTATCGGTCCTTACAAGGGCGGTCTGAGATTCCACCCAACCGTATGCGCTTCTGTTATCAAGTTCCTCGGCTTCGAGCAGATCTTCAAGAACAGCCTGACCAGCCTTCCTATGGGCGGCGGCAAGGGCGGTTCCGACTTTGACCCTCAGGGCAAGTCTGACGCTGAAGTTATGCGTTTCTGCCAGAGCTTCATGACCGAGCTGTGCAAGCACATCGGTGCTGATACTGACGTTCCTGCAGGCGATATCGGTGTAGGCGGCAGAGAGATCGGCTATCTGTTCGGTCAGTACAAGAGGATCAGAAACGAGTTCGTTGGTGTTCTGACAGGTAAGGGTCAGCAGTACGGCGGTTCTCTGATCAGACCTGAGGCTACAGGCTACGGCGCTGTTTACTACACTGTTGAGCTGCTCAAGCACTTCGGTGACAGCATCGAGGGCAAGACCTTCGCAGTATCGGGCTTCGGTAACGTTGCTTGGGGTACTATCAAGAAGGTTAACGAACTGGGCGGTAAGGTAGTTACCATTTCCGGTCCTGACGGTTACATCTATGATGCTGACGGTATCAACACTCCTGAGAAGGTTGACTACCTGCTGGAGATGAGAGCTTCCTGCAGAAACAGAGTTCAGGATTATGCTGACAAGTTCGGTGTTCCTTTCTTCGCAGGCAAGAAGCCTTGGGAGCAGAAGGTTGACATCGTAATGCCTTGCGCTACCCAGAACGAAGTTAACATTGACGATGCTAAGAACATCGTAGCAAACGGCGTTAAGTACTATGTTGAGGTTTCCAACATGCCTACAACTGCTGATGCTGTTGCTTACCTGAGAGAGAACGGCGCTATCGTTGCTCCTTCTAAGGCTGTTAACGCAGGCGGCGTTGCAGTTTCGGGTCTGGAGATGAGCCAGAACTCCATGAGATACAACTGGACTGCTGAAGAAGTTGACGCTAAGCTGCACCAGATCATGAAGAACATCTTCTCCGCTTCTATCGAGGCTGCTCACGAGTACGGTCTGGGCGATGACCTGATCGCAGGCGCTAACATAGCAGGCTTCCTGAAGGTCGCTGAAGCTATGAAGGCTCAGGGCGTAGTTTGATCTAAAGCCATTTAAACAACTTTATCCCATATACAGCGCACTTGTCTTTTGGGCGGGTGCGCTGTTTTCTGCATTAAACTCTATGGTTATCTCGCTGACACCACATCAAACAGCCTTTCAGCAGGAATTAGCAATAGTTGGCGTTTTCTTGTGGTGTATTAAAGGGATAACTATTTTCAACTTTGTAAAAAAAACAGACACGGCGCTGCGCTGTGTCTGTTTTGCGTTATACGGTTATCTCGTTCCTGACCCTCTCCAACTCTTCCAGAAACATTCTGTCAGTGACCGAAAGTCTGTAGCTTGACTGATATATCAGCACATCTTTGTTGGTCTTGCTTATAAGGGGAGTCCTGCGCTGCACCAGCCCGCATCGGTCGAGTATCTCCTGCGGCATCGGTGATACCCACATGAAAGATTCGGGACACGCCGCCAGTATGTCGAACTGACTGCCCCTCTCATAAACGTAAATGTGCCTGCGCGGTCGGTGGAAATCAGCGCTCTTTTTCTGGTAGACCTCCGAAATGTTCGGCACGATATTGTCACCGTGAAGTACCTCGATGTACTTTTCAAGCACTTCCTCAGTTATCTCTTTCTCCTGCGCCAGCGGACTGTTTTCGCTCATTATAAGCACATAGTCGTACTGCCAGCTGTCATGCACTGCCAGATTTTTCTCTTCCAGAAGCGGCAGAAAAAAACTCTCATAAGCGATCGGATAGCGTATTATCCCCAGATCGTACTCGCATTCCACCACCGAATTTATCGTTTCCATCGAGTTCGTTTCTTTTATCTTTATGTCCATAGCCTGCTTGTCCGAAAGTCGGTTCAGAAACAGCGTGAAAGCATGGGTTACATAGCTTGCACGCGGCAGAAGCAGTGAAAAGCTGGCGGTGTCAGCGATGTTGTCTTTGTAAAGCGCTTCAATTTTATCCAGCTGAACGAGTATGGCTTTCGCATACTGCAAAAACTCCTTGCCCTTGTCAGTGGGAACTACTCCCTTAGCAGAACGCTTGAATATCGGTACTCCTACCTCATGTTCAAGTTCTTTTATAGCCTTTGAAAGGTTTGGCTGACCCATATAAAGCGCCGATGCAGCCTTAGTAATCGAACCCAGCCGCTCGACCTCGACTACATAACGCAGATGTGTTAGATTCATTTTGCCCTCCATGTAAAAAAGTATATATCAGTATGTTTAGTATACCATATACAATTGAATATGTCAATAGTGTTGACTAATAATGCGCTGAAACCTATTTTCTCTAAAAACGCAAAGTTCCTCATAACGACACTTTTTCATTGTCAGAAATTCCCTTTTGTGCTAAAAATGATTTTTCGGTAGTTTTTACTTGCTATATATAAATATATATGTTAAAACTTTTATCGGCTATATCGAAATATGTATGGAAAATCTATTGACAAAATGTTACGAGAATGATAAAATGAATATGTAAATTTTTATACTTAGGAGGACATAAAAATGAAGAACAAAAGATTAGTAGCAGGTCTGTTGGCACTGACATTCGTATTTGGCGGGGCGGTACTGCCATCAGCTGTGGTAAACAGCAGTGCTGTTATTTCAGCAAGTGCAGATTCGTATCAGGGTTTTGAGTATACAATACAGTCAGATGGAACGATTTGTATCGATAAGTATTCGTCTTCACTTGATACAGTTATAATACCGGAAGAAATTAATGGCTATACTGTAACAAGTATTGGTGAGTCTTCTTTTTGGGGTAATACATCGATCAAAAGTCTTACTATACCAAAAGCTGTAAAAAGTATTGGTGATCATGCTTTTGGATATTGCCCTAATTTAGAAAGTGTTACATTGAATGATGGATTGCAGAGAATTCAACCAGGTGTTTTTAATTATTGTGAGAAACTAAAAAATATAACGATACCCAGTACTGTTAAAACCATTGGTCAAAGCGCATTTTCAGGTTGCCAAAGTCTTGAAGAAGTTACTATTTCGGATGGAGTTCAAAGTGTAGGCAGATGGGCTTTTGATGGGTGTAATAAACTCAAAGAAATTATTATTCCGAATAGTGTCATAAATATTTCTGACGGTGCGTTCAGGCTTTGCGAAAGTCTTGAAAGTGTAACTCTATCGAAAGGAGTAACTCGTATAAATGAGCACACTTTTTCATGTTGTAAAAGTCTGAAGAATATTAATAATTGGGATAGTGTTGTCATTATTGGTAAAGCTGCATTTTCAGGTTGCAGTAGTTTAGATAAATTAATAATACCTGAAAGTGTTGAAACAATTGATGATTCAGCTTTTATTGCGTGCTCAAATTTAAATGAAGTTATTATTCCTGATAGCGTAATAACAATAAATGAGTCTGCTTTTTGTAATTGTCAGAAACTACAAAGTGTTTCTTTGTCATCTAATCTAACATTTTGTGGTAATGCTGTATTTGGACTCTGTACTAATTTGACAAGTGTCGATATACCGGATGGCATGACAACCATTGGAAATTATGAATTTGATCGTTGCCGAAATCTCACCGATATAACAATCCCCGCTAGTGTAACAACTATAGGAATAGGTGCATTTCGTGGTTGTAGTAGTAAATTAGTTATCAATTGCTACACAAACACAGCAGCCCATAAGTACGCAGAAGAAAATAATATCAATTACGTTCTTCTTGATGCTCCTGAGCCTGAACCACAGGTGACCACCCCTTATCCCGAAGTTATCAATATTGAGTACAGCCCTGAATATCACAAAGTTCGTCTGACATGGTCACCTGTTGACGGCGCTGACAAATACGGTATAGCCGCATTCATCGCAGGCAAGTGGAGAGTCCAGACCTACACCGACAAGACCACTTTCACCTCTCCCAAGCTGAAAGCAGGCGACACCTATAAACTCCTCATCGCTGCCAGAGTTAACGGCGAGTGGGATCTTTCAAATATAAACAGCAGAGCGTTCACAGTAACAGTAAAATAATATTCCCCGACTGCATGGCTTTTTAGGTCATGCAGTCATTTTGTTTTTTTGAAAAACGATCGTCAAAGCAAACTGAAATGCAGTTATTGCATTATTTGGAATGACGATATATAAAAATGTATATGATAATATTTTTATCGACCATATCGAAATATGTATGGAAAATTCATTGACAAAATGTTACAAAAATGATAAAATGAATATGTAAACTTTTTTACTTAGGAGGACACAAAAATGAAGAACAAAAGATTAGTAGCAGGTCTGTTGGCACTGACATTCGTATTTGGCGGGGCGGTACTGCCCGAAAAGAACGCAGACAGCGTTGCTGTGGTGTCGGCAAGCGCGGATCAATATGGTGACTATAATCCCTATCGTCCCATTACTATCGGAGAATATGGTGTAAGAGAATATGATGACGGTACTTATTACATAGACAGATATCACGGTATAGAAGAAATCCTCGAAATACCTGCCGAAATCGAAGGTCATAAAGTTGCAGGTATAGCACGTTCAGCTTTTGAGGATTGTTACACTATTAAAGAGGTCAAGATACCTGAGGGTGTGACATGTATCGGTGAAGGCGCATTCTATGGTTTGTCAAATCTGAAAAAGGTTGAACTTCCTTCCACCGTTGAAATAATTGAGAGAGCGGCATTTAGTCGTTGTGATAGTCTTGAGAGCGTAAAACTGTCTGAAGGACTGGTGACCATAGAAGAAGCTGCTTTTTCAGAGTGTACAAGTCTTAAAAACATCGAATTTCCTAAAAGCCTAAAAACTATCGGAACTCACGCTTTTTCTTTCAACGGTCTTGTTACAGTTAGTCTGCCGGATGGTCTGACAACGCTGGGGAGAGATGTATTTTTAGGTTGCGAAGATCTTATTGCGGCATATATTCCCGGCAGTCTGGAAACTATTCCGATGTGTGCCTTTATGGGGTGCGCAAGTCTTAATGATCTTGTCATCTGTGATGGCGTGAAGAATATCGGAGAAGAGGCATTTTCATACTGTGATGCGCTGGAACAGGTAATGCTGCCCGACAGTGTTACTGATGTATTGCTGGGTAATTTCAATAATTCTACTATCTACTGCAATTCGGGTTCTTATGCCGAGTCTTTTGCCATTGATAATGGTCTTGATCTTTACATTTACGATGCTGATATGAGCATAAAGCCCGAGATCACCTATGAAATGGGCGATGGCTGTGTCAAGCTGACATGGGACGCAGTCGAGGGTGCTGATAAATACGCAGTTGCGGGCTATGTTGACGGCAAGTGGAAGTCCCTTGCAACAGGTGACGGCACTTCCTACGTGCTAAAGGGTCTGAAATACAATACCAGCTACAGAGTGGCAGTATTCCCGAGAATAAACGGCGTTTGGAACAGAAATTCCACCAATAATATTTTTGTAAGAACTTATTATACCACACCGAAGATCAGAGGTCTGGGTTATAACAAAGAGCATAACCGTTTCAGTGTGGAATGGAGACCTGTCGATACCGCTGAGCAGTACGCTGTCTGCATGTACAAAGACGGTAAGTGGATCGCAAAGGCTTACGTTGACGGAAGTAAGAATGAGTTCACCTCGCCCAAGTGCGATGCAGGTGAATACACAATGGCTATCTGCACAAAAGTAGGCGGCAAGTGGTACAAAAACCAGCTTGATGACACCAAGTTCACAGTCACTATAAAGTAATATCCATCAAACAGCGGGCAGCCCCCGCTGTTTTTATTTTTACAAAATCTATTGACAATTCCCGCAAAGCATATTATAATAAATGTGAATAAATTGTTTATGGTGGTGAACAGATTTGGAGAGCAGAGCAATAATATACAGGGCGCTGAGGTGCGTTTTTGAACCGCTGATGTGGCTGCTGTTCCAGCCGCGTATCATTGGTCGGCAGAATATACCAAAAGACGGCGCGGCAGTGCTGGCGGGCAATCACACCCACGCCATCGACCCTATACTGGTCGATATCAGTACCCGCCGCATCGTCAGGACACTGGCTAAGAAAGACCTTCATGACGGCGCTTTCGGCTGGCTCTTCAGGAGCGCGGGCACTATCCCCGTTGACCTGCACGCAAAACATAATCCTGCGGCTTTGCAGGCGGCAAAACAAGCACTTTCATCGGGTGAACTGGTAAACGTTTCGCCCGAAGCAAAGCGCAATTACACCGATGAACTGCTGCTGCCTTTCAAGTTCGGTGCGGCAGTAATGGCAGAGGATACGGGTGCTGTCATAGTGCCATACGCCATCACAGGCAGATACAAGCCGTTCGGCGGGCTGACTATCATTTTCGGCAGACCCATGAAAGCCACAGGCGATGCCGATAAAACCAACAGACAGCTGTATGATAAGGTTGCCGCTCTGCTGAAAAAAGTCATGCCCGAAGAAGAATATAAGTACAAAAAAATAACCACATACGAAGAATGGAGAACACGAAATGAAAAGACATCTTAATTACCCGCAGCTTTCGCTGTACCGCTTTCTGCTGAAAACGGCGCGTCAGTACCCCGACTTTACCGCACTTGAATACTATGGGAGAAAGATAAACTACCGCCGTTTGATAGGCGAGATAAGCCGCACAGCCCGCGCACTGACCGCTATGGGCGTAAAAAAAGGCGACAGCATTTCCATATGTCTGCCGAATATACCGCAGGCGGTGTTTTTGTTCTATGCAGTCAATAAGGTGGGGGCTGTTGCCAATATGATACACCCGCTTTCGGCTGAAAATGAGATAGTCCGCTATATGCAGCTGACCGAGAGCCGCTATATCTTCGCACTGGACAGCACCGCCGATAAGCTGAGAAAGGTCTGCATGCGCGTAAGCCCCGAAAAAGCAGTTGCAGTGGGCGCAGACGACTATATGCTGCCCCATATCAAGGCGGGCTACCTCGCAAAGCTGAAAGGCAAAAAGCCCGATATCACAGGCTTTGACAGCTGGTCTGACTTCATAAAGGGTGCGAAAAAAGTTACAAATAACATAAGCATCACCACCCGTCCCGATGACACCGCCGCCATACTCTACAGCGGCGGAACAACAGGCGTTCCGAAGGGCATAATGCTGACGAACCTCAATTTCAACGCCCTTGCAATGCAAAGCATCGACGGCTGCGGCGGTCTTAGTGCAGGCGACCGAATGCTGTCCGTAATGCCAGTATTTCACGGTTTCGGACTGGGTGTCTGCATACATACCATACTGGTGCTGGGCGGCACAGCGGTCATTCTGCCGAAATTCTCAGCAACCGATTTCGATAAGCTGCTTTTCAAGTATCGCCCCAACATAATCGCGGGAGTGCCTGCGATCTACGAAGCGCTGCTGACTAAGGGCAGTCTTGTCCATAAAGACCTAAGCTTCATACATACCGTTATTTCAGGCGGCGACTCGCTGTCAGTTTCCACCAAAATAAAGCTGAACAAGCTGCTGTCAGGCTGCTGCAGCAAAGCGCGTGTGCGTGAGGGCTATGGACTGACCGAATGCGTGACAGGAAGCTGTCTTTCACCTGCCGATGCCTATAAACCCGAAAGCGTTGGTCTGCCCTACGCAGATACTTTCTATAAGATAATCGACACTGACGGCAGGGAAGTCCCCGCAGGCGAAACAGGCGAGATAATACTGCGCGGACCATCAGTGATGAAAGGTTACTACAAAGCCCCCGAAGAAACTGCCAACGCTCTGCGCCCCGATGAAGACGGCAATATCTGGCTCCACACAGGCGATCTGGGCTATATGGACGAAGACGGTTATGTGTATTTCAGACAGCGTCTTAAAAGAATGATAGTTTCGGGCGGTTATAACATCTATCCGCAGAATATCGAAGAGGTCATAAACTCACACCGCGATGTGGTGATGTGTGCGGCAGTAGGCGTTCCCGATAAGATAATGGGCGAACTTGTACGCGCATACGTTGTTGCTAAAGAGGGTGTCAACCGTGAAGTCCTTCGTACAGAACTTATGGACATGCTCAAAAAGGATATAGCAGTCTACGCACTGCCGAGAGAACTGCGCTTCCGCGACAGCCTGCCTAAAACACTGGTGGGCAAGATAGATTATCTGGCGCTTAAAGCTGAGGAGTGAGCGTGATGGAAAACAAGAAGATACTTTTGGTACATCCCGAAATATCCCGCACAAAGTACAATTTCGCCGGCATCATCGACAATGAACCGCTTGAACTGGAATATATCTGGACTATGCTGCAAGACGCGGGCTACGAACCGTTCATCTGGGACGGTCAGGTGGCAGATGAACCTTTTGCCGATAAACTTGCCGAGATAAAGCCTTACGCGGTCTATATCTGCGGGCGCACCAGACAGGAAAATTTCATGAAAGAGTACTGCAAAGCGGCAAAAGCGATGGGCTGTGTAACAATGATAGGCGGTCTGCACGCCCATACCAGCTATAAGCGATTCTATGAAAGCTATGTGGATTACGTTTTCAGAAGTTTCGATATTTTCGGCATACTTAATGTGCTTGAAGAGCGCGGTCTTGCATCGGTCAACGGTCTTAGCAGAAGGCAGGGGAGCGGCTGGATAGAGAACAATGCCGAGCCCTTTGACATCAAGCGTCTGCCCCGCCCCGACAGGACTAATTTTTACGCACACCCCCGCTACCGCTATCTCGAATTACAGCCATGCGCCCATGTGAGAACAGCTTACTGCTGTCCTTACAGGTGTAAATTCTGCTGTCGAAATAAAATGAACTGCGGCACTTATGTCACCCGTGATATCGAAGATGTGGTGGACGAGATAGCTTCCATCGAATGTGAGAACATCTATATAGTTGATGACGATTTCCTCTTCAATGAAAAGCGACTGCAAAGGTTCATAGAACTGGTGAGAGAGCGCGGCATACACAAGAAATATGTCTGCTACGGCAGAGCGGATTTCATATCCAAACACCGCGAACTTATGGAAGAACTGAAAGACATCGGCTTCTACTATGTGCTTGTGGGACTTGAAGCCGCTGATGACAAGCACCTCTACCGCTACAATAAAAAGTCCGACCTGCACGCCAACAGCGCGGCGGTGGAGATACTCAATGATGTTGGCATAAATGCTATGGGCATGTTCATAGTTGACCTCGACTTCAAAGGCGAAGATTTCCGCGATATCGCCCGCTGGGTAAGGCGGCATAAGCTGAAACATGCCGCAATATCCATCTTCACCCCCGAAATGAGCAGTGAACTTTTTGAAGAGTACAGAAGCCGTCTTGTCACCCGCGACCCCTCCCACTGGGATTACCTGCATGTTGTGGCAAAGCCCGCCCATATGAGTGTCCGCAGATATTACATGCACTACCATATTCTGGTGGTAAAACTCTTCCTGAGGGCATGGCGGCAGGGTATATATGATTTTATCGACTACAAATATTTCATCGGTTCAATGGTGAAAAATCTCTTTAAATTCGGAGGATAGCATGGCAGAAGTTTACAAAAATCCCGTCAAGAAAATGATACCCAGCAAACTTGAAACAGGTTTTCAGCAATTTCTGTACAAGCATGTGGGTCCGCATATCCCCGATGGCGTGACACCAAATCAGGTCACAACGGTAAGTGCGCTGGGCGGCGTGTTCGCCATAGTCATGACGCTGCTGACAAATTTCAGCAGACTTTTCTGGATAGGCACTATCATCGGTCTGGCTGTGCATCTGGTGGCAGATGACCTTGACGGCTACGTGGCAAGAACAAGGGGACTTTCCTCAAAAGCAGGGGCTTATTATGACCTTATGGTGGATATACTTTTCTCCACTTTTCTGATAATAGCTATGGGTCTGAGTCCTGCGGCGCACCTGCTTCCTGCGGCACTGGCAGCGCCTCTCTACGGCGTTATGAATGTCACTATGATGAACTACATCATCTATTTCAACGAATTTCAGTTTCCGCGTCTGGGTCCCATCGAAGCCCATCTCATGTATGCAGGCATCTCCATACTCTCCATGATATTCGGCGGAAAACAGCTTTTCGCTGTGGCAGGTCACGGCGTAACTCCGGTGGATATGTTCATGTACATCGCCATGATACCCATGTACTACGAGATGGTGCGCATGGCAGTCGCACTGTTCCGCCGACTGAAAGAGAATCAGAAATGAAAGACATCTACATCGTGCTGATAAAAGCACACACAGGTCTTGGCGGCGCGGCACGCTGGCTGACGGGCTATCCGTACACCCACATCGCAGTCAGTCTTGACGGAAGTCTGCGTGACTTCATCAGCTTTTCGAGAAGATACCATAACTTCCCCTTTGAAGCAGGCTTCACCCACGAATACCGCGACTATTACGCATTTGGCGACCATGCCGCTGTTACACGGCTTCCGCATAGCGGGTGCCGAAAACTGCATGTCCTTTACCGCGCAGATAATAGAACTCAGCGGTGTTACAGAACTCAAAAAGCCTTACTGGAAATACTCCATCAAGGATATGGACGAACTGCTTTCAGCTTACCTGTTTTTTGAGGGTAAAATAACCAAACGCCCCACCGATCAACACCCCGATTACATGGAAGGTTTCTCAATGGGGCGGTACTTTAAAGGTATGGCAAAGCTGGTCTTCCCGCTGATAAAAAGGCTTATTACGAGAAAAAAATGATATCAGCGCGCACTCCTCATCGGTGCGCGTTCTTTTCTGTAAAAAGACGGAAGAAATATTAAATTTATACGAAAAACGGTTTAAATCTTATATTATTATTGACAATCTGACTGCGTTGTGATAAAATAAAACTATAAATGTGATGATTTGATGAAAGGCGGTGTTTTGGGGTATGAAGCTGGTTTACGATGTTGAAGATAAGCCTGAATTTGGGCAGATTGTGGTATTTGCACTTCAGCAGATGCTTGCCATACTCGCGGCGACCATTGCTGTACCCGTGATAATCGGGAACGGTCTTACACCTGCGGCGGCAATGTTCGGTGCGGGTGTCGGTACTTTGGTCTATGTGGGATTTACTAAGCGTAAAAGCCCTGTTTTTCTGGGTTCGTCCTTTGCATTTATCGGCTCAATGAGTGCTGCATTCGCCGGTGCTGCAACTATGCAGCTGGGTATGCTGGGCATAATTCTCGGTGCGGTTTTTGCTGGACTTGTCTATGTGCTTATTGCAGCACTTATAGGCGCGGTCGGTGTAGATTGGCTGAATAAGCTGATGCCGCCTGTTGTCATCGGACCTACTGTGGCGATAATCGGACTTTCGCTGGCAGGCAACGCCATCGGTGACCTACAGAAAAGCGATGTCACCGATGTGAGCGGTTCTTCTTATACTGCCATGTTCTGCGGGCTGGTCACCCTCGCTGTGACAATGCTTGCTTCCACCTACGGCAGGAAAATGTTAAAGCTGCTGCCGTTTGTGTTGGGAATTCTGGCAGGCTACGGCACAGCTGTCATATTCACTGTGATAGGCACTGCCGCCGATATCGAAGCGCTCAGGATAGTGGATCTTTCAGTGTTTTCATCAGTCATGTTCCTCGATGGTCAGGTAACTTTGTCCAGCTTTGTAAAACTTCCCGACCTTGTGTTCTTAGAGGGCTTCAAAGGCTTCGGTGAACTTACAGGCGGCTATCTTGTGACGGTATTGGTGGCTTATGTGCCTGTGGCACTGGTGGTTTTTGCTGAACATGTAGCAGATCACAAGAACCTTTCCTCAGTCATCGGCAGAGATCTGCTGAAAGAACCGGGTCTTGCAAGAACTCTTCTCGGTGACGGTGTCGGTTCGATGGCGGGCGCTGTTTTCGGCGGCTGTCCCAACACCACCTACGGCGAAAGTGTGGGCTGTGTGGCAATAACAGGCAACGCCTCTGTAGTGACTATAATCGCGGCGGCCGTAGGCTGTATCATGTTCTCTTTCGTGACTCCTTTCGTGGCTTTTATCGATTCGATACCCGCCTGCGTTATGGGCGGTGTCTGCATCGCACTTTATGGTTTTATCGCAGTTTCGGGTCTTAAGATGCTTAAAGATGTTGACCTCGACCGTAACCGCAACCTCTTCACCGCTTCGGTGATATTCATAGCGGGCATCGGCGGACTGAGCGTTGATTTCGGCTCGGTAACGCTGACAGAAGTCGCAACGGCACTGATACTCGGTATACTTACAAATCTTTTGCTGTCCAAAAAGTCTGATAGCAAGGAGAGCGACTGATGTGGCACTACAAGAATGTCACAAGGACGGAATTTGAAAAAGCAAAAGACAGTGTTGAGCAGATAATGCTTGCTCTGGGCGCAGAAGTATATGATGCCGATCTGCCCGTCAGATCGGTCAAGTCTGTCATATCGGGCAAGTGTGAGGAAACTTTTTCTTCTGAAAGAAAGGTATTTGTATATAACGGTGAGTTTTTCAGAGTTGACGAAGTGCTTTTCAGCCAAAAGCCGTTCATAGTCATAGAATTCGGCGTTCTTGATGACTTTGTCAATAACACGACGGAAGATGCCGAGCCTTTCCCATATGATCTGACTTATGAAGAAATTGTAAAAGAAGTTCGGTATTCTCTGGGTATCGAACCATATGCGTGAATAGCTGAAAGGTCATTATAATGTCAGAATATCGGAACGATACACAGTGGCGCGAAAAGCTGAAAAGCAAGCCCGCAAGATATTGGATACGCGATGAGATCGAAGAGATCATCAAAGAGGAAAACATCGACAGGCGGCATTTTCATGAAGCATCGAAACAGCAGTTCGCTCACGTAATAGACAAGTTTTATTATACCTTTTTCGACTATGAGAACTGCCGCAAGCCCGACCGCACCGAACTCGGCTATCTCTGGCTGAGGATACGCGATGACATCTGTCTTGAGCGGCAGATCATATGCGGCAAAGACTGGTGCAGTCATATCAGCAATATAAAGACTTTTACACCGCCTGAAAACCTTTCTGACCTGCACTGGCTGATATTAAGTCAGGGCTGGGTCTATGAGGGTAATATAGATGAGATCATTGCCGTACTCAGCGAAACTGACGGCTTTCTCGATGATTTCTATGTTGTATCAAAAAAATACGACCGCATGATAGTTTATTGTGAAGACGGCGACTGCATGTCGCTGATGATAAAGTCATAAGCACACCCCCGCAAAGCGTTATATTACAAGGAAACGTTGTGCTGATGCTATACTTCACATGCCTGCGGCGGAGGAAAGATGAACGCTGAATATTTCAAGTTTCGATATAACACCAAATCAAACGGAGTAAATAAAGCATCACGCACCGCTGACATGTCGGTAATGGGTAACAGCGTGATGATAAAATAAAGTGAGGTTTTTGAAAATGAGCAAAGTAACAGTTATCGATCATCCCCTTATCAAGCACAAAATTTCGCTTTTGCGTGATGAAAAAACAGGCACAAGGGATTTCCGCGTGCTGGTGGAAGAGATCGCGATGCTGATGGGATATGAAGCCCTGCGCGACCTGCCAACCGAACTGGTCAAAGTAAAGACCCCCATAACCGAAGCGGCAGTGCCGATGCTTTCGGGTAAAAAGCTGGCTGTTGTTCCGATACTCAGGGCAGGTCTTGGCATGGTAAACGGCATACTGGCACTGGTGCCGTCGGCTAAAGTCGGTCATATCGGGCTTTACCGTGATGAAGTCACCCATGAACCCCATGAGTATTTCTGCAAACTGCCCGAAAATATCGATGAGCGCCTTGTGATCCTGCCCGACCCGATGCTGGCAACAGGCGGTTCTGCCATAACAGCGGTGGATTTCATCAAAAAACAAGGCTGTAACAACATAAAGTTCATGTGCATCATCGCCGCCCCCGAAGGTCTGGCTGCACTTGAAAAGGCACACCCCGATATCGATATCTATGTCGGCAGTCTTGACGAAAAGCTGAACGATAACGCCTATATCGTACCGGGTCTGGGCGATGCGGGCGACAGGATATTCGGTACTAAGTGACCCCCGAAAGGAGAGATGACTGATGCAGATAACAAATATGTCCGAGTTTCACAAGCACATCAAGCGCGTGATAATCTCGGAAGAAGAACTTAAAACTGCCATCGCCCGCACAGGCGAGATACTCAGCATGGAGTATAAGGACAAGCCCCTGCTGCTGGTTAGTATCCTGAAAGGCGCATTCATCTTTATGGCAGACCTCAGCCGCGCCATCACTATCCCGCATGAGATAGGCTTCATGGCAGCAAAAAGCTATTTCGAGAGCACCGAGAGCAGTGGTGAGGTCGAGATAACCCTCGACCTTGCACAGGATATCAGCAAATACCATGTGGTGATAGTCGAAGATATAATCGACACAGGCAGAACGCTCAAAAAGGTCATGGAATACCTCGCAGGCAAGAAGCCGCTTTCCCTCAAGGTCGTGACAATGCTGGATAAGCCCGACAGACGGCTGGTAGACCTGCAGTCTGACTACTCGCTGTTCACCATACCCGACTATTTCGTTATCGGCTACGGTCTTGATTACGGTGAGTATTACCGCAATCTGCCGTGTATAGCAGAATTTGAGGAGGAATAGCCTGTGGATAGATTTTTTAAGCTAAAAGAGCATGGTACAGATGTCCGCACCGAAATAATGGCGGGCGTGACCACGTTCATGACGATGGCATACATTCTGGCGGTCAACCCAAGCGTACTTTCGGCGGCAGGCATGGACAGCACAGCGGTGCTTCTTGCGACCTGCCTTGCATCTTTCATCGGTACTATGTGCATGGGTCTTATGGCGAACCTTCCTTTCGCTTTGTCAGCGGGCATGGGTTTGAACGCTTTTATGGCGTACACGGTCTGCGGCTCTATGGGATATCCCTGGCAGGCGGCACTGCTGGCAGTGTTCTTTGAGGGTGTCATCTTTATAATCCTGTCAGTCACAAAGGTGCGCGAAGCCATATTTGACAGCATACCCCTTTCGCTGAAGAAAGCCGTGTCAGTGGGTATCGGTCTGTTCATCGCGTTCATCGGTCTGCAAAATGCAAAGCTGGTCGTAGGCGGCGCAACACTGGTCGAACTGGTGGACTTCACCGAAGATTTCTCCACACGCGGTATATGCGCACTGCTGGCTGTCATTGGCACGCTGGGCATGTTCATTCTCTATATCAAGAAAGTTCCGGGTTCGATACTGCTGGGAATTCTGGGTACATGGGTGCTTGGCATGATATGTCAGGCGGCAGGCATATATAAGCCCGATAACGAGAACTGGTTCTCGCTTTTCCCGTCTTTCAGAATGACCGATTTCTCGGCGCTCGGCAAGACTTTCGGTGAGTGCTTCAATGTTGACTTCGATTCGCTGGGCTTGTTCAACTTCATCGTGATAATGTTCTCATTCCTGTTCGTTGACCTCTTCGATACTCTCGGCACACTGATAGGCGTGGCTTCAAAAGCTGATATGCTCGATGATGAGGGCAGACTTCCCGGTATACGCCCCGCACTTATGGCAGATGCTATCGCTACCACAGGCGGTGCAGTTCTTGGTACTTCCACCACCACCACATTTGTCGAGTCCGCCGCAGGTGTCGGCGCAGGCGGCAGAACAGGTCTTACCGCTGTAACGACAGCTTTACTGTTTCTGGCATCAATGCTGTTCGCACCGATATTCATTGCGATACCGTCCTTTGCGACAGCCCCCGCACTGATAGTTGTGGGCTTTTTGATGTTCAGTTCCATCACCGAGATAAAGTTCGATGCCGAAAATTACGCTTCGGCAATACCTGCATACCTCTGCATACTGGCTATGCCGCTGTTCTACAGCATTTCTGAGGGCATTTCCATCGGCGTTATCTCATATGTGGTCATAAACCTTTTCTGTGGCAAAGCGAAGAAGATAAACCCGATAATGTATGTTCTTGCAGTACTTTTTGTTCTGAAATACATTTTCCTCTGATAAAGGGAGGTACTTATGGAGAAAAAAGGATTTTTAGGTCTTATCGTGACCCTTATCATAGTTGGGCTTGCACTGATAGAGATAATGATGGTAAAATCCCTTTCGGATATGGGCTACAGCGCTTCTGAACTCTGGGGCGCTACAAAAGTATTCTACAATATCAGCAGGGGAGTTACCGTTGACACTTCTACCGATGGCGAAATGTCAGTATTCATCGGCAGAAAAAAGAATGATTACGACAAATATTTCGAGGATAAAGGCTATAAGAAGATCTATGAACTTGACGGCAAAGAATACTATGGCAAAAACAGTGACCAGTCTGACTTTGCTATAGAAGAAACCGACAAGACATGCACATGGTTCACCATTTACGAGATATCAGAGGAATATCCGATAGAAAGTTTTGATTAATGAAGGAGTTGTTTGAAATGGAAACTTATACATTGAAAGTCGCCGGGCTGACCCGTGAACTGCCTATCTGCGCGGCAGGCGAAAAGCTGGATATTGCGGCATTCATCATGTTTTCAGATGTTGAGATAACAGTTAAGGCGGCAGAGGAACTGCTGAAAAAAGCCCCTGATTTCGATGTCATCATCACCGCTGAGTCTAAGGGTATCCCCCTTGCTTACGAAGCCGCAAGGCAGTCGGGCAAGAATTACGTGGTAGCCCGCAAGTCGGTCAAGCTGTATATGACCGACCCGATATCGGTTCAGGTAAAATCCATAACCACTGCCAATGTGCAGACACTCTACCTTTCGCAGGAAGATGTTGCAAGACTTAAAGATAAGCGCGTGCTGATACTTGATGATGTCATCAGCACAGGCGAATCGCTGACGGCTATCGAACAGCTTGTAAAAGCGGCAGGCGGCAATATTGTCGGCAAGGGCGCAGTTCTCGCTGAGGGCGATGCGGCAGACAGGACAGATATCTTCTTCCTCGAAAAACTCCCGCTGTTCTTCAAATAAAAACCACAAAGTGCGCAGTCAGTATATGACAGCGCACTTTTTATATGTGTGATCCCGCTTGCACACTGAACAGGATATCATTGCGGCATTCGTATTGTTTTCCGCACCCGCCGCACACCCTGTACATATTTCTGAGGAGATCATATGAAAGAACGCCCACGCAAGCCTTGACCTGCGAGGGCGTTCTCATTATATAAATTTACTTCCGTTTTTTGCAGACCAGTACCACACAGCCCGCCAAAGCCACACTTACTGTACCTAGTGTAACAGCACCCGTGTTTGGATTTTCCTGTGCAGTGACAACTGCTTTTTCGCCGCCTTTTTCAGACTCAGCGGCACTTTCAGCAGATGCAGTCAATGCGCCGCCGACAAGCAGAGCGAAAGAGATCACAAACGCTGATATCCTCTTCTTCATGCCGCATCACTTCCTGACTATACATAATTCTATCTTACATCACTATTTTATCACATATCCATCACAAATTCAACCGTTAGACTGCACAAATCTTATATTGACAATTAGATATATCCTACAATTAAACCACCCGAAAGCCCATAACAGCTTTCGGGTGGTTTTATCAGAAGCCATCTTTCCAGCGGCGAATGTCTTTCTGCTCAAAGCTGAAAGCGCCGATTTGGAATTTCTCTTCTCTCAGCCTGTCTTCGGTGAACCATGCGGTCGGTTCACTGCCGTCAAGGTCGGTGATTATATGGAAACATACAGCGGGTATAAAACTCTGCCCTATCAGGTAGACTTTCTCGCCCTTGTCATTGACAGCCATATCTGTTATCATTACAACATGGGTATCATTGCAGATAAAGTCGCCTATCCTAAGTCCATCGGGTGATATAACAGCTGACTCTTTTTGCAGTGACAGTGTGCCTGCATAATTCATTACCTCTTTGAGGTAATTTCGGTACTGCTGTTCGCTGTCATCGGGCAGTGCGGCAGGTATCTCGCAGGAAAAGTCACCCAGAACCAGCATTCTTCTGCCCTTGCGCCAACGCGGATAACTGCATTCATCACCGTTTGAAAACTGAAATGTTATCTTGTCAAACTGCCCTTTTTGGTAGAAATAATCGCTGTAAAGCCTTATAATGCTGTCAGCGCACTGCTGATAACCCTCATCGCCCACGCTTATGTCGAACACAGCGGCGCAGTAGGGCGAATCGATCGCACTCCCATCAAAAACAGGCAGTCTTGTGCCGTCTGGCAGAAGAGGATATTCCCGCAGATATTCTGCCAAACTACCGTCCTCAGCTTCAACGCGGTCATAGCCATCAGGCGGCGTGAAGCGTGTTTCTAACGTCATTCCCTCAGGCACGACTTCTGCAAGCTGATACTTCTTTTCGCCCTGTTCTATCTTGAGTTCAGCCGCATGCCACACGGGGTTCACCCGAATGTATACCGCCGCAAGTCCCACGATAAACAGCAGAACTATCATGATAACAGCAACAATCCTGCCGATCTTTTTCCTTTTTTCCATAGTTATCTCCTTTAAGTTGTGGCGTTTTAACAGACAGCATCTTCGATTTTCGGGATACAAGGTGAAAATTCTGTATCTGTTTTCATGGTGCATTTTCCCTTCTTGAAAACATAGACCTGAAATTCGTTGCTATGCTCGGCATCTTCATCATCTCGAATGAATATCATACCGTAACTGCCTGTCGCGACCTCTGAAATGCGCCTGCATAGCCCGATGATATCATCGACTTCTTTGGTGTGGTGATTTGAGCAGATAAGTGTATCTATAAAAGCAGCCCCATTCTGATATTTCAGCCGAATTTTATATCCGCTTGCTGAAATTATTTCTTTGACCGTCCGCAAAACTTTGTCAGGGTCGAAGTCTGCCAGACTATCTTCATCTTTATATGTTGCTGAAACAGAAAGCCAGCCATGCAGTTCGACCATATAACCACCCCATTCTTTCATAAAATTATATCATAAAGCCTCTGAAAAGTCAACAAAAAAGCCATAGCACCTCATCAGAGGTACTATGGCATATATTTTGTGTAATACTGTTATTACTTGTCAGCGATAACATCGATACCGGGAAGAACCTTGCCCTCCAGATATTCAAGAGAAGCACCGCCGCCTGTTGAGATGTGGCTCATCTTGTCAGCAAAGCCCAGCTGTATAACAGCCGCAGCAGAGTCGCCGCCGCCGATGATGGTGGTAGCATCAGTTTCAGCCAGTGCCTTAGCAACAGCTATAGTACCTGCTGCCAGTGTCGGGTTCTCAAAAACGCCCATAGGACCGTTCCAAACAACAGTCTTTGCAGACTTAACAGCATCAGCGAACAGAGCCTGAGTCTTGGTGCCGATGTCCAGACCTTCCTTGTCAGCAGGGATCTTGTCAGCATCAACGATCTCAACGCTTACCTCAGCATCGATAGGATCAGGGAAGCTCTCAACAACAGTGGTGTCGATAGGCAGGAGCAGCTTCTTGCCGTTCTTCTCAGCCTTCTCGATCATCTCCTTGCAGTAGTCCAGCTTGGTGTCATCTACCAGTGACTTGCCGACTTCCTTGCCCTGAGCCTTCAGGAAAGTATAAGCCATGCCGCCGCCGATGATGAGAGTGTCGCACTTCTCAAGCAGGTTGGAGATAACGTTCAGCTTGTCAGCTACCTTAGCGCCGCCCAGTATAGCAACGAAAGGTCTTACAGGATCCTCAACAGCGTTGCCGAGATAGTTGATCTCCTTCTGCATCAGATAACCAACAGCGGTCTCCTTAACGAACTTGGTAACGCCTGCGGTGGAAGCGTGCGCTCTGTGTGCAGAACCGAATGCGTCCATAACGAAAACCTGACCATCGACCAGATCAGCCAGTTCCTTAGCGAACTCTTCGCCGTTCTTGGTTTCCTCAGCGCCTCTGAAACGAGTGTTCTCCAGAACAACGATCTCGCCGTCGTTCATAGCTGCAACAGCTGCCTTAGCGTTGTCGCCTACAACAGTATCGTCAGCAGCGAAAGTTACCTTAGTGTTTACCAGTTCTGCCAGTCTGTCAGCAGCGGGCTTCAGGCTGAACTTAGCCTCAGGACCGTTCTTCGGCTTGCCCAGATGCGAGCACAGAACTACTTTAGCGCCGTTCTCAACCAGCTTGTTGATAGTGGGGAGAGCAGCAGTGATACGGTTATCGTTGGTGATAACGCCGTCCTTCAGAGGAACGTTGAAATCAACTCTTACGAGTACCTTTTTGCCCTTAACATCAATGTCTTCTACAGTGACCTTGTTTAAACCTGCCATTTTAGTGACACCTCTCATATAATATTTCCGCATTTGGCGGATACGTCCGTTGTTAATTGCTTAACAACCCTAACATATATTATATAATATTGCGGCAAAAAAATCAAGTGTTTTTGCCTTATTTTTACCGAATTTTCAAATTCGATATAATTAAGCGTGAAAAACTCCGTGTTTCTGGCTTTTTTGTGCGAGATTCATGTGCGAAGAGATACATTTTCATGTCAACTCATACAGACGCATGGCAGTCACCCATCTGCGAAGAACATTTGGCAGGAGTAAACCCCCGCCCTACACGTATCATGCCGGATTTTGCGCTCAGAACCGAACTGCTCTCAACTTCTGGCTGAACTTCTGAAAAACAGTGCCGCCATGAATGCAAACAGCATAGCCGCCGCTATCCCCCCTGCGCCTGCTGTCAGACCGCCTGTGAATATGCCGAGAAAACCCTTGTCTGCTATCTCGTTTCGCACACCATCTGCCATCAGCGCCCCGAAGCCTGTCAGCGGTACTGTCGCGCCGCACCCCGCGATATCACGTATATTATCGTAGATGCCAAGCCCGCCCAGCACCACACCTGCCACCACATAAGCGGTCAGGATACGTGCGGGTGTCAGCTTTGTGAAGTCGATAAGCAGCTGACCTATCGCACAAAGCAGTCCGCCAACGAGAAATGCGTACAGAAATGTCATGTCATTTACCCCTTTCAGATGACAGCCACACCAGATGGCTGATGGACGGTATGCTTTCACCCTGCTGGCTGACAGTCGGTGAGAGCAGTGCTCCTGTTGCCGCAAAGAGAATGTTTTTCAGCCTTCCGCTTCGCAGTTCCGGTATAAAATGACCGCACAGCATGCTTGCCGCACAGCCGCAGCCGCTGCCGCCGGCGTGAACGTCCTGTTTGTCGCTGTCATATATCATCAGCCCGCAGTCAAGATGGTTACTGCGCAGGTCAAGACCCTCTTTGTCGCCCAGCTGTGCCAGCAGCCTGCTGCCGACTTTGCCCAAGTCACCCGTGACGATGTGGTCAAAATCGGCGGGGCGCATGCCTGTGTCTTCAAAAAACTCCCTGATGGTGGAATAGGCGGCGGGAGCCATAGCCGCGCCCATGTTGTTTGCATCGGTGATGCCCATGTCAACTATCCTGCCTATTGTAACACCACGTACATAGGGCGCTTTTCCTTCGGGGGACACTGCCAGCGCACCGCCTGCTGTGGCAGTCCACTGGGCAGTCGGGGGACGCTGACCGCCGTAATTGAGGGGCATGCGGTACTGTCTTTCGGCTGTGCAGAAGTGTGATGAGGTGACAGCCATAGCAAGTCCCGCAAAACCGCCTGCGGTGAGCATCGATGCCAGCAGAAGACCTTCCGACATGGTCGAGCATGCTGCGTAGATCCCAAGAAACGGAAAACTGTAGCCGCGCACTCCGTAGGTCGTGCCGACACATTGGTCAAGCAGGTCGCCGCCGATAAGCACATCAATGTCGTCCTCCTTTAAATTTGCCTTTTCAAGAGCCATGCGCACAGCCTGCTTTTGAAGCTGACTTTCTCCCTTTTCAAAGGTGTCGGTGGTGAAATAAGGATCATCGTTTATCTTGTCGAAGCAACCTCCGTAAGGTCCTTCATGCTCCATTTTTCCGCCCACCGCCGCAGATGTCACTATCGACGGCGGGTTCGGGAATATCGTTGTTGCTTTTTGCATATCATCATCTCCGTTTTGTTTTTATGTTGTGCGGAGAAATGTTAATTATTCGCCTGTTGCAATTTTTTTTCAGATGTGCTATAATAAAACGAATAAGCAATTTATAATGTGATTATCCCGCTGATACACCAAAATAAACGATGTTATATCGTGAATTGAATACAGTTGGCGGTTATCTTTCCCCCGCCTGCGGCGGGGGAAAGATAACATCAACTCAGTTTTTCCTCATTGATAAAGATATTTTGCAGTGGTGTGCTAAAGGGATAGTCATAATTTATAAGGAGAAAAAATATGTTCAGACTGATAAAACAAGAGGGAAGTGCCAGACGCGGTGAGTTCAAGACCGTACACGGCACAATACAGACACCCGTTTTTATGAATGTGGGAACTTCTGCCGCGATAAAGGGCGGCGTATCTTCGCTTGACCTGAAAAATGAGCTGAAAACGCAGGTAGAACTTTGCAACACCTATCACCTGCATGTGCGTCCCGGTGACGAAGTGGTGTACAAGATGGGCGGCTTGCACAAGTTCATGAACTGGGATAAGCCTATCCTCACCGACAGCGGCGGATTTCAGGTGTTCTCGCTGGCAAAGCTGAGGCGCATCAAGGAAGAGGGTGTGTATTTCAACTCTCATGTTGACGGCAGAAAGATATTCATGGGACCCGAAGAGAGCATGCAGATACAGTCGCACCTCGCATCGACTATCGCTATGGCGTTTGACGAATGCGTTGAAAATCCTGCCGAATACAACTATTCCAGAAAATCATGTGAACGCACAACTCGCTGGCTGAAAAGGTGCATAGCCGAGATGAAGCGGCTCAATTCGCTGGAAGATACTATCAATAAAGACCAGCTGCTTTTTGCGATAAATCAGGGCTGTACTTATGATGACCTGCGAATAGAGCATATGAAAGTCATTCGCGAGGAAGAATATTGTGCAGGCTTTGCCATCGGCGGACTGGCGGTGGGCGAGCCGACTGATGTGATGTATCACGTTATCGAGCAGGTAGAGCCTTTCATGCCGAAGGACAAGCCACGCTATCTGATGGGTGTGGGTACGCCCTCGAATATCATTGAGGCTGTTGCGAGGGGCATAGATTTCTTTGACTGCGTTATGCCCAGCCGAAATGCTCGTCACGGCACGATGTTCACATGGAACGGCATAGTACACATAGCAAACAGGCGGTTTGAAACTGACAGCAGACCTGTTGACCCGCAGTGTGACTGTCCATGCTGCCGCAACTTCACGAGGGCGTATGTGCGTCACCTGTTCAAGTCGGAAGAACAGCTGGGCGGCAGATTGGCTGTTATGCACAACCTGTACTTCTACAATACTCTGACAGAGCGCATTCGCGAAGCACTTGACGAGGGCAGGTTCGCAGAATTCAGGGCTGAATATTCTGCTAAGCTGGCACAGCGTTTGCCTGACGAACTGTAAATATGATAGTAAAGCAGAGCGTGACATCGGTCGCGTTCTGCTTTTTTGTGCTATGTTTTGCAGTCCGTTTAGGTGGACTTGTAACTGTTGACAGAAAATGAAATTTGTGTTATAATACATATAATCAAGTAAAACTTGAATAAATAAGTGAAATTTGCACAATTAAGGAGATGATATCATGCCATTCACTGCGCACATAAGAGAGTCAGACAAATCGGTTCAGACGGTCGGGGAACATTGTTCTGCGGTGGCGGAACTTGCGGAAAAATACCTTGAAAAGAATGATCTGGGCGCTGTCGGCAGGCTGACGGGTCTGCTGCACGATGCTGGCAAGCTGAATAAGGAGTTCGATGACTACATCAACGGCAGGAGCGGGGCTTCACGCGGAAGTATCGACCACAGCTTTGCAGGCGCGAAATATCTCGCATCGCTGGGGGGCGGTGATAACAGAAAGAGGGTCGCGGCTGTTAGTATGGCGCACACGATAGTTTCGCATCATGGTCTGCATGACTGGCTTGACGGTGACTGCAACGACTATTTCAAAGCACGTATCTCTAAGGAAGACAACTACGAAGAGGTGCTTGAGAATATGGGTGAGATAGTTGGAGATTCGGATATTTTGGCGCTGTTTGAGAAAGCGTTCCGCCAATGGTACGCGGCGACTAATATCATAAAGCCGAAAAACAGCACCGAATTTTCATTCTATATCGGTATGCTTGAAAGGCTGATACAGTCGGCACTGATAGATGCTGACCACACCGACACGGCGGCATTCTGTTCGGGAGAAGCTGTTTCTGACGAAAAAGACACAGCTTCGCTGTGGGCAGATATGGACAGCCGCATGGACGAAAAGCTGAAAGCATTTGAAAAAAAGACAGACCCGATCTCGCAGCAGCGCAGGAGTATTTCGGACAGGTGTGCCGCATTTGCTGAAAACAGAGTCGGGGCGTGCAGGCTGATAGTCCCCACAGGGGGCGGAAAGACCCTTTCTTCGATGAGGTTTGCCATTAAGCAATGCAGAAAATTCGGGCTTGAACGGATATTTTACATAGCGCCGTTCATGTCGATACTGGAACAGAACAGCGATGTGATAAAGGAAATTGCAGGCGATGATAACATACTTGAACACTATTCCGATTTCGCGGCTGATATAGAGGACGAAAACGAATACAGTGAATATCAGCTGAGGACACAGCACTGGGATGAACCTGTTATCACAACGACTATGGTGCAGTTTTTGAATACGCTGTTTTCGGAAAAAAGTTCGTCGGTAAAGCGGATGCACAGACTGTCGAATGCGGTCATAATAATTGATGAGGTGCAGTCGGTGCCGCTGAGATGTACGAGCCTTTTCAGTCTGGCGGTGAATTTTCTCACGAAAGTCTGCGGCAGTACAGTGGTGCTGTGTTCTGCTACTCAGCCGACTTTTGATAAGAACGAGCGCGGACTTCTGCTTGATGACAAGCCCGATATGACAGGGGACTACAGCGAAGACTTCAAGGTGTTCCGCCGAACGGAACTTAAACCCGCACTTGAAAAATACGGTCATGACTTTGATTCGGCGGCAGACTTCTGTGAAGAACGATTTGACAGCTTGTCTGCAAAAGGCATCGGCGTGATACCGCTGCTGCGTGCGCCTGAATCCTCAGTGACAGGTATGACAGTAACAGAATTTTCCTTGCTTACTGCATAAGCATCTTTGAAATTGCCGTTTTCATCAACAGTAAGTTCTATCTGCGCATTTGCGGTCGAATGTGAAACAGGCAGCATTACAGGTTCACCCGCTGCCCGCGTTCTGTTCGGGTCACTTACTTTTTCATAAACCTCCAGCAGTTCATTCGTCCACCCCATCAAACTCACCTCCCGCGAATTCTTCAAGTCCGATGAAATTATTCTCTTCTCTGCCGAACTTTTTCATTTCCATTTTCTTCACATGCCGCTTGAAGGGGCTTTCAGACAGTCTTATAAATTCGATGATGCCGTCTTTCATCTCAGGCTGCCACAGGCACACCGTCATGTAGCCCATATCCTCTTCTTTTTCGGCTTCATCGGGATATATGACAGCTTCGTACATCAGCGGAAAAGTCATATCTACACCCTTATAAGGACCCTCACCCTTTTCAAAATCACAGGGCTCAACATATCCCTGACACTCGCGCGTACCGATAAAAATATCTCTGCGCCCGCCGCGCTCTATCATACGTTTGGCGATGTTGTGGTGCTTGTTCTCGTTTCTGTCCTGTTCAAGTTCGGGACGGTTCATGTTCCACTCAAAATGCGCCCTTACCTGATAGCAGACATCTTCCAGATAATTGTAGTATGCAAGATCATTTCCGCCGTCATACTTTATCGGACGTATGCCCTTGCGCACTGTTTTGATGGGTTTCATTATGCGCACAGCATCTATGTACCATATGATCGTCGGCTTCCAGTAGATGCTTTGCAGTATCCCCTTAAGTGCTTCGTATGTCGGTATTGGATAGCTGTACTTCTCGCCGCCCGCTCTTGTCAGCACATCAGAGAAAAGCGCATAATTCCCGTGTACACAGAATTCGACCGTGTTGCGGTGTTTTTTCATTTTCCGACCTCCTTTTAACTATAGCGATACGATTTTGTATGAATTTTAAGATGGATCGCTATAAGTATTCTTACACCATGATATACTCCGACTTTGTGTCGGAGTATATACGATGATGTTCACGTTTCATTGTCTTCTTCTAGTTATATAATATTATAATCTCTTTCTGCGATCATTATAACTGTTAGTCCTCTTCTTGTCAAGCACTTTTCAAACAGTTAACAGTTTTTTTACATTTCTCTGCCATCTATATGCTATAATATCAATGTCGCATTAATGCGTGGATTGAAATTAGTTTTATAACATTAATGTTATGCGCCGCACCGCACAGGCTCGCCCCTGTGCGGTGCATTGTTTTATAGTAAAAAACATTTATATCAGATCCATAGATCGCAGATGCCGCACTTTTTTTTAATTTTAGCACCGTATCCCCCGATATTGATGCAGTTTACTACAACACCTTCCATACATTCTTCGTCTTACATTATTATATTTCGTTAAAAAACTAAAGTCAACCAATTTCCGTAATATTTACCATATCTTATCATTCGTCGAAAAAAGCATCGCCATATCCTTTATATCAGAATATCAGGCACTCCATCTCAGCACCCTCGACTGTGACACCGAACTCACTGCTGTAGAACCGCTCATTCAGCACAAGTAACCCGTTTATGTTCGTGCGAAGAGCACCTGCTTCTATAAGCGAGAGTTTCGTGCCCACATATACGCTCACCGAATAGCGCTGCGCCTGCCGCAGATATGCCGCTGTTTCCTTAGGGGTATGTTCTCGGTCAAGCTGATCTATCAGCTTTTTGGCTTTTGCGTTATACGGTATCAGCAGATCTTCGGTATGGCTGTCTATCACCGCGAACAGTTCACCCGCCGTTTTGAAAGCCTGTGAAATGAACCTGTTGTCAGCACTTGAATGTGCCTCCCAGTTTACTTTGTTTAACGACAGCAAGTCCAGCAAAGTCGTGCCGTTCGCAGGATAATCAAGCTCCTGCGAATGCTTTGCAAAAAGCTGACTGAAATAACTTCTCTGCACCTCAACCGACAGCAGGTCGGCATCTTTATTGCAGGTGATGATATTGTCCGATATCTCCTCAGCGCTCTTTATCTCGTTCAGACTGCCCAGATTTTCATCTTTGAAATTGATGATATACACAGGACAAAGCCTTCCCTTTTCACCGCCGCGATTACATCTGCCTGCCGCCTGCGCCGCATTGTCAAGCCCCGCCAGCGCCCTTATCACACAGCTGAATGAAATATCGACCCCCGCTTCGATAAGCTGAGTCGTCACACATACCACAGGCAGACCGCGCCTTAAAAACCGCCTTAGCGTCCCAATGCGCTTTTTTCGGTGCGCAGGACACATGTTGGTGCTAAGATGTATCACATATGCACGCTCACCAAGCCGTTCTTTCAGCCTGCCATACATTTCAAGCGCCTGCTTTTTGGTATTTACCACCAACAGCATGTCGCCATTCTCTTCAGAACCTGTCTTCACAAGCTAAAATCTACGCAACAGGGTTTGTAAATTTGAAATGATACAAATATTTTCTTGGTAAAAAGTTTTAATTTCATAGTCCTTTGACAAACGCCTAGACCAAGT
>Ga0129310_1000165_pt1 | contig 91657 bp, 102 predicted proteins | sample Go1ome_2_FD_94433 | JGI IMG/M metagenome (GOLD analysis project Ga0129310, IMG submission 94433) | Western lowland gorrila individual fecal microbial communities from Wisconsin, USA - Go1022A metagenome | ecosystem: Host-associated > Mammals > Digestive system > Large intestine > Fecal | place... | reverse complement strand
TCATATAAAGGAATAAGGCGAACATATTGCGATAAATCCTTTATTTTCAAGGCTTTTGGAGAATTTTATTGATAACCTATGGAGAGCAATAATCATTCATAATTTTATAGTTTTCAAATTCCGATTTGTCGAGCTTCTTTAATGTACCCAGATATTATTTTCCAAATCTTTCAGATAGGATTTGTATAGATCAATAAGCGTGGGCGTTTCCTCACCGTCAGGAAAGCTTAGCAGATACCCATCCTCGTTTTCATGAAATCCGATTATGCCGTGCAGACCGGCCATTTCTGCCACCTTGACCAAGGTACGGTAGTCGTAATCGGCGGCACTTACAAATAGTGTCATTGTTCAATCCCCTTATTATTACTGATACCCATTTTACACCCATAACCCGCTGTGCGACAAGGCATAGCGGGATTTTTATTTGTAAAGGAGGCATACGATGAACGCTGATAACCGCCGCCGCAATCTGGTGCGGCGAACCATGATACAATCCGCTGTGCGCGGCAGTACACATATAGCCGAGCAAGCTGCAACAAAGCAGGACAGTGAAGCCCCGGACTATGGCGAACAGGCTATCCGCAGCAGCGCCGAACAGGCCGCAGGTGCGGCAGAAAATGCCGCTGTAAGCACCGCCAGAATCAGCTATAAGCAATTCCGTGTTATGCAGGCCAAGCGTGAGCAGCGGCAAAGTTATGCCGAAAAGTACACACCTACCGCCGAATCCCAGACACAGCCCGCGGTAGAGATTCTTAGCCCACAGGAGCGCCGGGAGCAATTCAAACGCGGGCGCTTTCGGGCGATTGCCATGGAAAAAGCTAAGCCCCAAACACCCAAGGCTGACAACTCATTGCCGCAGGAGGAAATCCCCCAAAGCCAGCTGATAAAAACAAGGCAGCAAAGCCTGAAGCGCCAACACTTTATCCAAGAAGCCGTGCGCAGGCACTTCCAAAAGCAGGCAGAGCAAAGCGCTACCGCAAGTTTTACCACATCAATCCGCACAGAAATCCCCACCCTGCCGGGAATAACAACGCCCAAGAAAGCCGTTGCCACCCGCCTGCAAGCACTGTTCCGTTACCTGATGAATGCCATCAAGCAGTTGTTGGCCCGCACAGCACGGCAAACGGCAGCAACGTTGTTGGCCCTGCTCGGTGCCGGTGGGGTAGTGCTGCTGTTGGCTATGGTGATTGGTGCCTCTGCTGCGGTGGTCGGCTCCCCGATGGGTATACTATTTGCCGATGAATCCAATGACCCCAACAGCATAAAGATTGCCCAAATCGTCACCGAAACCAACGCCGACTTCGGTGCAGCCATCAACGAAATTGTGGAGGCCCACCCGGAGTGCAGCGAAACCACAATCCAATATGACTATGAGGACGGTCACACTTGGGCAAGCTACTGGCCTGAAGTGTTGGCCGTCTTTGCCGTGCATACCAACCTCAATTCCGACAGTGATGTGGTTGTAATAGATAAAGCCAAAAAGCAGCTGATACAGCACACTTTCTGGTCAATGCACAAAATCAGCTATGAAGTGGAGGAGGTGGACACCACCCCGGAACCGACCGAGGACGAGCCTGACCCGGAACCGCAGATTGAGTATGTTCTGCATATCACCGTCAGCAGCAAGACCGTGGAACAGCTTGCTGAAGAATACCGATTCACGCAAGACCAAAAAGATATTCTGAACGAGCTTCTCTCGGACGAAATACGCCCAACACTGCTCACGCTCTGCGGCAGCGGTGCCTTTGGTGGCACAGCAGGCGGCGCTATCGGGGACGGCTCCATTCAGTGGCCGCTGCCCGGCCATACGGTCATTTCCTGTAATTTCGGGGAGCCGGACGCTTTCGGCAATCCCGGCCACCGCGGCACGGATATTCCCGCGCCGGAGGGGACACCTATTCTGGTAGCTCACAGTGGTACTGTTATGATTTCCGGCTGGAACAACAGCTATGGCAATCAGGTGCTGCTGGACGATGGTGCTGGGCTGTCCACGCGCTATGCCCACATGACAAAAACTGCCGTTACAGCTGGTGAAACCGTAACGGCAGGGCAAATGATTGGGTATGTTGGGTCCACGGGTAACAGCACTGGGAACCATTTGCATTTTGAGGTGATGCAAAGCGGTGCACACTGTGACCCGCTGAGCGTAGTTAATCCGCGATAGATTTTGCTTGTAAAGCGTTTTTTGTTGCTGAAGTGAGCAAGCCCTATTTTACAGAATTAAAAATAGGGCCACAAGCAAACTTTCGTCAACTTGCAGCCCTAAATTCAGGATATTGGCTGACAACGAACCGCGATGCGCGCATTGCCGCTGTAGTCACAGGTGAAAAGCGTTAAGGCATATTCGCCGGATGTCATTTCATCTATGGCCGTAGCATTCAGCGTTTCCAAAGCCATGACCTGATAAGTATAGGTGTTTCCGTCCATGGTTTTTAGCATGACTTCATCGCCTTGCTGTAAATTACTCAATTTTCCGAAATGCCGCCTGTAATTATGGCCTGCAATCACGAGATTTTTTGTATCTACAGCGCCGGAATATCGGCAGACAGTATTCTTCATCAAAGTATCGTCAAAGGTATTGTACACAGGCAAATCCAGCTCCAAGGCGGGAATTGAAAGCGTTCCGAGGAATGCTTCATTGTCTGTGCCTCCGGCAATAGCTGACTCCGATGTTTGCTGCGAACTTCCGCTTTGCTGCATGGTTACTTCGGCCAGCAAATTTTGTGCCGCTTCTGCCGCACGGTTTGCATCGCAGTAGTTGCAGCCCCACAAACCGATTCCTGCAAGCAAAAGTAAAATGCCGAGCACGGTGCAGTAATGGCCAAGCTTATTTCTCATGGTCAGATTTCCTTTGCAGCCAGCCACCCAACAGAATCAAACTCAAACCCATTACGATCAGAACCGGTACAGGCCAGTTCAGCTGACCAGTCTGCGGCAGGTTGGTTTTAGGTGCTACCGGTGTGATTGTAGGCGTAGGCGCTGGAGATGGTTCCGGCGTCGGTTCACCGCCCGGCTTCGGCGTTGGTATTGGCTGTGCCGAAGCTGACGGTGTTGGGCTTACGCTGGGTGCCGGAGTAGGAGAAGCAGATGGTACAGGGCTTGCACTGGGGGTAGGCGAAGGCCGCGGCCCGCCAATACGGGCGAACTTTTCATCTACCTCAATATCCTCGAACACCTCGCCATCTTCAATGATGGGCAATGTTACAAGGTAGGGGTCGATGATGTACTCCTGATTGGCGGGTGCAACCCGTGTGCGAACCACGAGATAGAGCCCCGGATCCAAATCCGAAAAGGTCAGCTTACCATCTTTATCTGTCACGCCAGTTTCATCCGGTACAGCGATTTTCGCAAGCTCTTTGGCGATAGCAAGACGCTCGGAAGCCGTGGTGGAAGGCCAATCACAATCGTAATCGTGGTAAGCGTCCACAATGTTGTAGGTTACATCCAGAGTGTCATCGTCAATCGATTTGCGGGCGATCAAAGTAAGCTCATAGGTATCACCGGCCAGAAAGTAAATGGAGTCATCATCTTCATGATAATGTGCGTCCAGCGTAATGGAATCATCATCATCGTCGTAGCGGTTATGCGTTGCATAGGCAACCAGCTGAAAAGAGAACGCGAGTACAAAAGCAAGCAGCAAAGCGCAAAGCCTGCGGACTTTGGGTAAGCTCATGTTCTCATCTCCTCTTTTGGACTTTGTGCCATATCAGCATCACAAGCCACCGCAGTATGACAACGGCAATAATTACCGATGCACCAATCAGACCATGGCGGAATTGAATCGGCAGTGTGTAGAACCAGTTTTTGGGGCTTTGCTCTGCGGCGGCCTGCTCCATTTCCTGATCCGAATACGGGATTCTTGTTCCCCGTACCAGCAACCGGTGTGAGTTGACACCGTAAGGCGTACAGGTAATCAGTGTCACATAGTCTTCACCGGGTACAATGGCCAATGGCTCTGTTTCATCCGGCAAAACCGTAAGAATCTGATCAACCTGATAGGCCAGCGTGTGCCCCAGTACCTTGATATAGAACTGGTCGCCGATTTGCATTTGGTCAAGGTCGGTAAAAAGGCTCGCCGTAGGCAATCCACGATGCCCGGAAAGCGCCGCATGGGTGCTTTCACCGCCAACTGGCAGTGAAGTGGCTTCCATGTGCCCAACGCCTACCTGCAAAACGGATTCCGAGGTGCCGTGATAAATGGGAATGGTCGTGTTCAGGCGAGGAATTATGATATAACCCATCATACCGGTGTCGTCGATATTCAGCAGCTGCCAATAGGGGCTGCTTTTGTCGCCGTCTTCGGTATTATCGATAATATCTACGCCATCGCTCTGCTGCGCCAGCTGCCGATTGTATTCCTGCGCTTCGGCCAGAAGCTCATCCAGCTGTTGCTGTTGGAGCTTGCTGACCGAATCATCGTAGGAGGCGGTTGTGCGGCTGCCGTGGATCTCTGCCAGATATTCACTTAATGATGGATAAACGAGAATGCCGATGCCCACCAGAATGACCAGCAGACGAGCAAGCCCGCGCAGCCTGTCTTTCATTTAGCGGTTTTCCTTCTTCTTTTTGGGAGCAAATACACCCAGCAGAACTACGGCAACACCCAAGATGGTCAGGCCGATGGTACCAAAGCTACCGGTTTCAGGCAGCATGGTGCCCTTCATATTCTGAACAGGAACCGTGGTATCATTTTTGGTGTTCGGGGTTCCGCCGTCAATGGTATAAGTAAACTGGCTGAAGTCGTTTTCATCGGGAGCAATCACAATGGTCACAGGCTTGGTCAGCTTGTTGTAACCGGAGGGAGCTTCTTTCTCGACCAGATAATAAGTACCAGCCTTCAGACCCTTGATGGTGATTTTGCCGGTATCCGGAGTGGTAACTTCAGTAACGGTAGTTGCTTCAGTTTCGTCGGTGCCCTTGATGTGATAAACCAGCGCGTTATCCTCAGTGGTTTCTTTCACGAGATTAATGGCGGCACCGTTTGCGGTTGCACGCAGTTCAAAGGTAGCACCAGCCAGCTGTTTATGGTTATCATCCGCAGTTACAGCAAATTTATCGATGTCAATCTGATAGGTATAAACCTTGCTCACATCGGGGTTGGATTTGCCGGTGCCAGTAGAGCTGGGGTCATTGCTGTACTCAAGATACACAGAGTTCTCTGCTGGCTTATCTTTAACGGCATCCTTGGTGATTTTTGCGGTGTAAGTCACAACGATTTCAGCACCGGTGGTTGCTCCAGTAACAGTTTTCAGATTATCAAAGGTCACGGTCAGTTCTTTGCTTGCGCCAGAAGGCTCAACCACAGTATAATCGGCCTCCTTGGCCGCTTCGCTACCAGCCACGGTGACTTTCACAGAGTTTGAGTCAAAAATAAGACCATTGCTCAGAGTATCATGGAACACAAACTTATAGGTAGTGTAATCTGTCATGTCAGGAACTTTGGCAGTCAGCTTAAAGGTAACAGTATCGCCAACCTGCGCAGAGCCATCGTCTTTATAGTCTGCACCATCGGAAGTCGAAACCTTTTTATCAACCGTGGGAAAAGTGCTCTTGATCGTCACATCGGTCTTGGCACCAGTCTTAGGAACATTGGCAAAAATAGCATCGGTTGCGCGATTGTTATTGCCGGTAGATCCGCCTTCAGGAAACACCAGGTAATAACCAGCAGTCAGGTTGCTAAAGGTGGCTACGCCCTTGGTAACATCATTCGCATCATTTGCAGAAGCAGCCGCTACAGTGGTGGTCAAAGCAGAAAGGTTGTGGCTGGTATCACGCGCCCATTTCTCGGCATTATGAGCCAATGTAGCCAATGTGCCGCTATCATTTTGATCGTTGGCAAGAGTTTTGATGTAGGCAACTGCCGCATCACTCAATTCGCCCTCGGTAATGCTATCGGCCGTGACATTTTCATCGGTAATGCCGCCAGCCAATTTGACTGCGCTAAAACGACTTGCATCCGTAAAGAAAGCTTTCCACGCGGAATCAAGCGTATAGCTATCGAAGCCATCATTGCCGTCATCACCTTCCGTAATACGGGCAGTGAACATACGAATTGCCGTCACATTCTTACCGGTTCCTGTGCTATCACCTTCGCCGGGAATCCACAACCCGGAACCAGTTACGGTAAGCGTACCGGTTTTCTGAACATCGCCATCGGCAGCAAATGCTGTCAAAGACAGGCACAGAGACAACATAACAGCCAGCACCAATGCGGCTGCGCGTTTAATGTGTTTCATACGAAACTTCCTTTCAGTTTACACATGGTTTGTAGCGTTCATCCATACCTCTTTACTCAGTGCGCCTCCCTTCTGCCCTTGCGCTTGCGTGGTACAGAAAGCGCAAGCAGCAGAATTCCTACACCAACTACCACATACAGCCAATCGCCCGTACTGCCGGTGTCCGGCAGCATCGGATGATGAGTGTTGGTGATGGTTGCATGATAAGTCTTTTCGTCATAGGTGGAATCCGTCAGGGTATAACCCGGAACGGCTTCTTCTTCAAACGAATAGACATAGTAGGCTTCAATCGTATCCGTTACGGTGCCGTCAGCAGCCGTCTGATACTTCAGCACGGGCGTGTTTTTCAACACCGTGCGCCAAGTAGAAGCATGGCCGGACTCTACATCGTCCTTGGTCATGGTAATGGTTTGGTAAAGGGTCTTGTCACCAGCCGCCGTGCCATTCGGCGTAAACTCCTGCTGGTAAATGTTGACCTTGAGTTCATCGGGTCGTTTGCCATCGATATTCGCAAAGTCTTTCCAGACTTTGCTGATGGTCAAATTCACATATTCCTTGCAGGGGTCTGCGGTGTCAGCCGGTTCGGTAATTGTACTGTCCGGATTGTCGGTGTTGGCAGTATCCAGCATCAGCACAGCTTTCGCCGGGCTTTCATAGGCTGCCAGATCTGCGGTAGTATCCGCTGCGGCATCTTCCATCTTTGCATCTTTCAAATCCGAAAACTCGGTAATTTTATCCAAATGCAGCACTTCGTATCGGTTATAGTCTGTGCCGGTGGAAGTATCTTCTACTGCGCTGCCGAATACATCTTTGTTTGCCTTGGCAACCTGATCAAGCAGTGCGTTGTAAGCGCGGTAAATCGAATAGTGGTTGTTGTTGCCCTCAATCGAACGAATCGTATTAAAGGTATACACCGACTTCAAATCATTGACGCCCGTAAAGGGGCCGACCAGATTTTCCGTGCCGCGCACCACATCGCAAAGGGTCATGGTGCTGTTTTTGATTTGCCCTTCGTGGTTCAGGCCGATAAAACCACCGGAATAGCCGCTGTTATCGCTGCCGTCTGCGGTATCGTCTGCGCCACCGGCATACACATCGTATCCTGCAAAAATGCCGGATACCGTGCAGGAATCAATGTCTGTGCGGTTGCCTTTAATCAGGTTGATTCGCACATTAGGAATCTCATCACTGTTCACGCCGTTTTCCGTACAGGGCAGTTCGATTACAGAATCACCGATTGTGATAATGGCAAGGTCACTCTGCCCGCCGCCCAGATCCTTGTTCAGCGCAACGCTGATGTCCAAGCCAAGCAGTGAAACCTCCAATGCCTTTCCGTCTGCCAGTACTTTCACGGTAAGAGGCCAGCCAAGGTTGATGTCTATCAACCCAATATCCTGCAAATCACCAATGTACAGAATACTCAGCAGCTTATTGACAATTGCAAAAACAAAATTCAAAAGCTGCGATTGCAATTCGGTACTGACGACATAGTTCATGTCCGTTTTGCCGATAAAGCCGCCAGCAATCTGACCGCTGGTGACTTTTTTCAGCAAGTCGGTCGAGCAGCTGCTGATTTTGGCCAGGTCTGCATAACCGGCAAAGCCGCCTGCAATGGGCTGCTGGCCGCCCTGAGCCTTGATTACCGTACCAAGCCCAAAGCCGGATACGCTGCAATTCTCCACATGAGCACCAAACAAATCCAGCGCTCCAACTGTGCCGGAAAGAAGCTTGTTCAGCACGCTTACATCATCAATATCGGCAACGCCGCTCTTTCCAAGGTGGCCAATAAAGCCGCCAGTGTAATTCAACCCTTCGACCGTAGCAAGATTGGAAACAGCACTATTTTTTACGCTGCCATCCATCATGCCGCCGCCAAAGCCGCCTGCACAGCCTGTGTATCGGGTTTCGCTTTGCGTAGCTTCTTTGCTGCCGCTATGTGCCTGTACGGTCAGGCCGCTTTGAACACCTGTAACCTTGGAATCATAAATATAAGTACGGAATGCGTCCAGTACCGAGGTGTTACCCAGCTTAATCAAACCGCTGAGCAGCTTGGTTTCGGAGCCGTTCGGGTCTTTTCCGGAAACATGCGCCACACCGGCCACATCGGCTATGCCGAAGAAGCCACCGGCGTACTTGCCGCCGTCTACACTGCGCAGATTTTCTACCTGAATTTTTCCGCTTGCAGAATCTTTTTCGCCTACTGCACTGGCTTCCAGAGAACCGGCAAAGCCGCCTGCAAAAGCAGCATACTTTACGCTGTCACCTTCTCTGTAGGCACCATCCACAACAAAGCCCCACTGGCTGTCAGCTGCGGAAATTTTTGCCGCATGAATGGTGGTTGCGGTCGCCTGCAGAACATTGGCAAGGTCGCCGGGAGTAGAAATCAGGTGGTCAAGAATGCCTTGCAGCAATCCGTTGGACGCATTGGTGTTCACGCCAGCCAGACTTCCCGCCGAAGCGAGACCTACATAGCCGCCTACCGCACTTCGCCCTGTAATGCGGCGAAGATTTGTGGCATCGCAGGAATCCGTGGGAGCTGCGTATTTTGCGTTGGCCGCCCATTGATCGGAGCCGGGAAGTTTGTCCGAGCCATTCAGCTGAATCTGGGCACCATAAGCGCTGCCTACAAAGCCGCCGGAGTATCCGCATCCATTTGCCGCTGTACCGTTCGATTGAACGGTAAGGCCGGAAGTATAACCCTGCACCGAAGAATTGCGAACAGCAGGCACAAACAGCTGTGCGATGTTCAGCAGCTGCCCAAGGTTCAGGTTTAGCCCCAGAATGCTTACAGTGCCAAGTTGTGCAGCGCCGCCCGTTTTCATCTGGCCTGCAAAACCGCCTGCACTGTGCAACGCACTGACAAGTTTGGTGTCATAGGCCATACAGTTGGTAAGTGTGCCGCTGTTCATGCTGCCCACATAGCCGCCCGCATCGCCACCGTAAAGCTGACTGTTGAACTGCCCGCGTCCTGCCACAACATTGTAGCCGTAGATATAATCGGCAAGTTTGGCTTCCAATTCTTCCTGCGATGCAACGGTTCCGGCCTTTGCCAGTTCATATCCGTAGCCACCATAGGTGCCAACATATTTTACCCAGCTGTTCCAAGTATTCATATCCAAACCAGCCAGCGGGCCATATACCGCCGTGTTGGTTTGCACCGGATAAATCACACCCAAAGCGCCGAGAATGTTGTTGATGCTGATCAAGCCCATCAGCACACTGACGCTGCCAAGTTTTGCGGTGTCAGCCGGTTCCATCAAACCGGTATAGCCGCCAGCATATTCAAAACCATAAACGGAACGAATACGCTCAGCCTTGCATACGCTGGTGGGGCCGTTGTAGGTCTTCTTGGTATCGCCCTCAGCATATTCTTTTTTCCATGTGGAAGTATCGAGGCCGTGAATGGTACCGCCCATATTGTGGCCCACATAGCCACCGGCCATGCCGCGCTGCACGGTTGCGTCCGAAGCAGAATTGGCGCGCACGGCACCGCCGCAGGGGATACAGTTGGTGGAACTGTTGCGGATAGAAGGCACAAAGCTTTGCAGCACCGAGGCAAGAACAGAATCAATGTTGACAACCTTGCTCAAAATACTGCCATTGTTCAGCAGGCTGGCAACATCACCGGGCTCCAGTTCGCCCACATAGCCGCCTGCGGCAATCTCTCCGATAATGTAGGAGAAATTGATTGCCTGACAATCTTGGATATGACCGCCGTATATGCCACCGGCATAACCGCCAGACATACCCACTTTGCCCTTGCTGTTATCCAAATCACCGGTAGCCAGAACAGCAAAGCCGCCCGTTCCGCCGGTTACATCCGAGTGTTCAATTGTAGTGACTACTACCGAAAGGGCATCCAGAACATTCGTGAGCTGAATCGTGTTGCCCAAAATTTGCAAACCGCCGCCCACAGAGGCCGCGCTGCCAATATCCATGTCACCCACATAACCGCCTGCATAGCGGCCGCCGGTGACTGCATAGCTGCTATTGTTGTAGTAGCTCACGGCAGATACAGCTTCCAAATCATCCGGAGGGGTAACTACTGTATGTTTCAGCTTAGTTACATCCGAGTAGGAGATCTGTGCGCCGCTGGCATAGCCGACAAAGCCGCCTGCACTGCCTATGGTTGGGTCGGTGGTCAACTTATTGGCTTTTACGGTGAATCCGTTGTCTGATCTGACACCGGCATACTTAATGTAAGGCACATAAGCATTAATTACACTGAGCAGGCTGCTCAAATTGATGTTCAAGCCTGTAATGCCGCCCAAGATGCTAATGCCTTTGCCGGAATCGGCCAGAGCACCGGAATATATGCGACCGCCAAAGCCGCCTGCAAAAGACTGACCGTTTACAGCCGCCAGATTGTAGACTGCATAGAAATCGTCCGCTCCGCGGCTGCTGTTATCTACCGTACCGCTTTGGAAATCGGCTGCAAAGCCACCGGCAATATCACCGGTAACAATACCGCCATCAACATAGGAAACCGTACAGTTGGTATAGCTGGGGATCAAGTAACCAATCGCTGTAATCAGGCCATTGGCTTCAATCAAAGACTTGATTTCCGTCTCATCGCCAACTTCTGCCAATCCGCCTGTCTTAGAGATTCCAACAAATCCAGCAGCATACCCACCATCGTCTGCTGCAGTTATTGATTTAAGATTTACAACATGAGCATTTTCTGCTTCTGTGCTGTTGCTGCGGGCTACAAAGCCAGCAGCCGTATAATCCGTCACAGAATTGTCGCTTCTTGTACCTGTTGCCTGAACGGTAAAGCCGCTTTCAATGCCTGTTACACTGGCATTCTTAATGCTGACTTTTACGGCTTGCCCCAAAGACAGTAAGTTGCTTACCTTTAGCACATAATTAAGGCCCAGCAGGTTCACGGTAAGGCCGCCATCGGTTCCGGCCAATTCACCGGGGCCAGAAAGACCAATAAAGCCGCCAACCATATTTTCGCCCGTGACGGAAGCGAGATTATTGACGGATACATTCGTGACAGAGCCGCCAATAGCTTCACCAAAGCCACCACCGACGCGCTCGTTCCCGCTTACAGCAAAGCCATCTGTTGCGCCGTTCAGTGTTACACTGTCTACAGTAAATGCAAGATAAGAAGCAACGCCGAGGGTTGTGTTTAACAAGCCTGCCACGCTGGCAGTTCCCAGCGATCCGGCAATACCGCCTACATAATTGTGGCCAGAGATACTTCTTACGCCTGCAAAAGAGACATTCTGCGCAGTGATTGCATCTGTGGTATATATACCGTCGCGCCAATAGGAAACTTTACTGAGATAATCTGCACTGGAAGGTGCAATATACGCGCCATCGCCGCGCCCTGTAATTCCGCCGACATAATCCGAACCGGAAAGTTCGAGCGATGCGTTTACAGAACACCCTAAGATGTACGAAGGGTTCACACCAGCCAGCGAAAGCAGAGATGTCGTTGCTCCCGGATTGCTGCTGAGCAGCTTTACAACCAAATCTACAACGCCGCCAAGCAGGTTATCGGAAGTATCGCCTTTGCCGAGATTGGCCGCCCAGCCAAGTGTAGCAATACCAGCGAAACCACCTGCATTGTTGCCGGAAGCATGGACTATGCAGGCGTTCTCAACCAAAACGGAGCAGTTGACCGCAGATGCATTGGCCATTCCACCCGCAAAGCCACCAGCATAGTCCTTACTGTTGATACGCACAGAAGAACCATTCAGTGCACAATTCAGCAGCAAGCTTTCAGTGTCCATCTTTGGCAGTTTGGTTTCAATGTCCAATGCACCGGAAAGTGTTCCTTCTATCACATCATCGCGGGCAAGCCCGGTAAAGCCGCCTGCAAAATTTTGAGCAGTGACCTTATAGTCGCTGTTTGTAATCGAGCAGCCTTCAATGATGGTGCCAATCTGTTGGCCGACAAATCCACCAGCGTAATCTTTATCGCCGGATTCTGCGCCTAAAGTACCTGTTAAGCCAGAGATACTGCAATTCAGGATTTTTGCGTTGATGTAACCTGTAGGAATCAGTTTGTCAAGGGGAATTGCATTGCCGAGCAGAATAGTAATCAGATCACCCAAACCCAAGCCGGGAATTACATTCAGAATGTTTGCAAGAAGTGTGGTTAATCCGCCCAAAGCAGTTGACAATCCATCATACTGCGTTTTCCCGACTGCATAACCAACAAAACCGCCGGTGCTGTTGTTAGGGCTGGTCACAGATACTGTTCCGGTCACTTCGCAGTCCGAAATTTCAGCATATCCGATTACTCTGCCTGCAATGGCACCCGTTGCAAGAGCGGTCGGATCGTTCTTTCTGGCATTCAGAACATCCTCCAGCGTTTTCCGAAGACCGGCATCCACACTGCCAAAAGTTAGCAGCCATGTTAAAACATCGGTCAAGCCGCCAACAACCGCACCAAGACCCGAAAGCAGGCCACTGATTAAGGTTTGATCAAATTTTGTCTTTGTGGACTGATTGTCCACGCGGATGTTATTGAATTTCAGGTTCGATACCTGAACGAGATTTTTGCTTATGCCAATATCGTTCGCGCTTGCCTCATCCGACAATGTTGCAAAAAAGCCAACACCCATCTGCTTGCCAACATCCAGTTCACCAGTCTGTACTACGCTGACATTTGAGATTGTAGGTTTTGTGGATGTGTTGATGGCGGAAGAGTCATCATTCCATATTTTTTCGCCGTTGGCCGACTTCGCACCAATCATTGTTCCTTGGAACATCAATGGCGTCCAGTTGGAACTACTCAAGTCGATGTCACGGAAGATAATGTAGTTGGCGTTGGAAGCATAGGTCTGGTTTGCGGCTTTATCAATATCCAGATTTGGGTCGATTTCACCGGTCGTCTGGTTTACACCGCAGCGGCCAACACTATACGCGTACCAAATGTCACTTGCTTTATCGCTGAACTTTTTGTCAGCTGCATGGATACCATCTTTTCCAAGAGTATAGTCATCAGTACCGTTTTGGTCTTTCGTCAGATCTGCATCGCCGCCATACAGCATAATGAGGTTTCCGCTGCTGTCATGGTCAATCGTCCACTGTGCGTTGTGATGAATGGCCTGATAGACGGCACCGTAAACGGTATCTCCGCTGCCTATTTTTCGCAGCTGCTGCTCGTTGCCAATCAGAATATAGGTCTTATCCCCGATTGTTTTTACCACCTGCCCGGCAAAGTCACGACCATCGATACTTCCGGCTTGTGAATCGTCCACAATCGAAATCGGTGCATCCGTGATTTCCGAGTTGAACTGTGTGGAAATCACATAACGATGCGTTAAGCTGTAAGTAAGATAGGGGGAATCCTCCCCATTCGGATAAATCAGCTGCCCCATGCCAAAACTATCTGCATGAGCATCACCATCCAACACAGGTTCCGTTGAAGGATCTTCCTCCTGCAAAATGGAGAGCTGATACGGGTTGTACAGATAAATCGTATCGCTGTCTGAGTCATACAGAGGAACATCCTCGTCACTCTCAGCAAGAGGAGTGATGAAGCCAGTAAAATCATCCGGCAGCTGCCATAATGTTTCAGCTGTTATTTCAATGTTCTCTGCAATTGCGTATTGACCATCCTGTGCATAGGTAACCTCTGAACCGTTTTTGTCTGTCACGGCGGTTCCCGTAGAATTCGTCAGTGTATCACCGCTGCCGATTTCTTTCAGCTGGTCATAAGTATAAATCAGGATTTTTCCGTCCTGATAAAGCGGTTTGGCCGATTCATCCGTGTTCTCAGATGAAGATTCAGCAATCTCTGAATCTATTTCTTCGTCCGAGGTTGGAATCTGATCTGCGTCAGAATCGGGATTTTGCGTTTCGGACTCCGGCTGACTCACTGCTGAATCACTTGCCGAAGATTCTTCAGACGAATCAGAAGAAGCCTCATTCATGCTTGCAGAATCGACCGATGTATTTTCCGGAGATTGTTCCGGGATGTAACCTGCATCACTGTCTACAGGTACACTTTCAGATTCGGTGCTGGAAACAGCTACACTGTCTCCAGCTAAGATAGTATCATCCGTTGCAAAAGCGACCGGTGCTGTGCTTTGAAAGAACATCAGCGCCGCCATCGTAGCAGATGCCCATCTCATAAAAGAGCGATGGCGCATGGGAGATTCCTTTAACCCCTAAAGGCTACTTGCGTAAATTCGCATTGTGTTTTGCTCACGGATTTACTATGTTTTATTGCGAAAAAGTATCCGCCAATATTTGAATAGCGGATACCTGTGCAATAAATCCCCCTGCAATAGGCATAAAGCAGCGAAAGCAGACTGACAATTGACCATAAATTTTTATTCAGTGGCAAATGTTTGCTCAATAGCAAGTCGTTTCCGCTCCATATTGGTATGAACATAGCGCTGTAATGTAATATTGGGATTGGAATGCCCCATGAGTTCACTGAGCGTTTTAATGTCACAGCCAGCCTGCAAGCAGGTGGTAGCAAAAGTATGGCGCAGCATATGTGGATTCACATCATGTACACCGGCCTTCGCAAGATACCCATGAATGCTTTTCCGGTAGCAGCGAGGTTCTACTGGCTTGTTATTGCTTGACAAGAACCACACATCGCTGCCAAGAGTATTTCTCTGATACAGCATTTGTAGCAGAACAAAGAGTTTTGGTGGGATTGGTAATACTCGCTTAGAGCTTTCTGTTTTGGGTGCTTGTATCACAACCGCAGTTTTCCCTGCTTCAGTGGGAATACGGCGAACACCGCGGCGTATATGAACTTCCTTGTGTGCGAGGTCGATATCTCCCCACTGCAAACCGCAAACTTCGCTGATCCGGAGCCCAAGCTGGAGCATAAACAATATACCCGCCTTTCGAGGGGATGGATTCTTGAAAACAAATCGGCTGACAGCCGCCTGCTCTTCAAGAGAAAGCGCTTCTGGAAACTCGTTGGTTGCTTTTACAGATTTGATTGATAGTTCAATCATAGGCATCAGATGAAGTTTGTACGCATATTTACACAACCTGCGGACAAGGCTGATGCATTCCCGCGAAAGACTCGCTCCAAAAGGTTTGTGTTCCCCACCAACCGGAGAAATGATCTGCAGAACACATAATTCCAGTTTTGTGCTGGAAAGCTGCGCAACCCGCAGGTTTCCAATCACTGGCAAAATGTAATGTTCAATTGAATAACGATAATGCGCTTTGGAAGATTCCGCTAAGTCGTTCAGAGTGGAAAGCCATAATTCTGAAAGGAGCGAAAATGTAAGCTTCTGTGAACCAAGAGGAATTGTGCAATACGCCGCTTTTGCCTTTTTCCGAATCAATTCTAATTTTGCATCGGCATAACTGTGCGCATACACATAGCCCCAGATTGCTTTGCCGCTTTCACTACGCCCCTTGATGTAGCGCCCTTCCCAGCGTCCATCTTTCCGCTTATGGATATTTTCTCCATGTCTTGCCATTGTTGCAGCCTCCATTCATTGACCCTGATTTGACAACTTAAACAATAGCAGTATTTTGTTTGGGGTAACAATATGGACGAAATAGTAGCGCACGATATGTTAAAAAACCATCAATTTGCTATTTTTCACTTAATTTGTGCGAAATTAACAAATCAGTTCTTGCTAATAAAGAAAAATTGTGATAACCTAATAATAGTTAACAATCTATGGTATTCAACAATTCATTGCGAAACATCATAAATCTTGTTTTCTGGGTATCCGCTATTCAAATAATAGCGGATATTTTTTGTGTACGCATAAGCTCATTGAACTCATCCGTACATTTTTACGATAACACTATTTTTACCAAAAAAATCAAACCGTTGGAACAAAGAGCACTAATGGTTTGCTTATCGCAAAAAGCATCGCTCCTATACTAATAGTAATTTGGTATCACTATTAGATACATTTCTGGGAGAATGCTATGACAAATGCTTTATTAGGACAGCGACTTCGCCAGCAACGAAAGAAAAAGGGGCTGACGATTGAACAATTGGCTGAAATGATTGGTCTTTCTAAAAATTATGTCAGCTTGATAGAGCGCGGCCAGAAACTGCCCAGTATGGCAACACTCATTAAAATCGTAAACAGTCTGCATATTTCCGCAGATGTTTTGCTGTGTGACGAAGTAGAATCTGTAAGCTGTGTTGTGGACGAAGAACTGGATCAGCGTATAAGGGCGCTCGAACCACATCAGCGCAAGGCGGTCTTCGCCATACTTGATTCCGTTCTTGATGCAATACCAGATTTAACTGCATCCTCGCCAGAGGATTCTGCTGAATAGGCTTTATATATACATTAGTTCGACGCTTTGCGCCAAACCGATAAAACTGCAATATGCCAGATGGTCAAATCGACCATCTGGCATATTTTTTTGCCTTTATATCAAAAAATATATCGCAAAAACGATATATTCCTGTGCTCGCGCACCTCCGCCTGTTTTTACATGAAATGAAGTCAAAAACAACGGAGGTCAAACCAAATGTCAAAAAAGCATATTCAGAATGGCGCTTTGATTCCCGCCGAAGATGAACAGATCATCGCAGAATTAACAGCATATCTGTCTGTTTCGCTCCGAAATGAGCGCAGTAAATACCTGAAAAAATATGGAAAAATTCGTGATTTTGAGTCCTCAATTGAAGATTTGAAACCGGATTTTGAGCCAGAAGATCGTTCTTTTGAAGAAAGGATTGAGCAAATGCTTGCGTGGGATATGGTGAAAAATTATCTTCCACTGTTAACTTCAAAAGAATGTGAGGTCGTTTTATGCTTATATGTAAACCGGCTCAGCACAGCAGATACCGCTAAAAAGATGAATCTGTCGCCGGAGACAGTTCGTTGGCATAAGAAAAATGCCTTGCAGAAAATCCGTAAGGCAATGGAGGAAAATGACTGATGGGAGCTTATATTGATCTTCTGAAGTCCGCACAAAGCGGCGATACTACCGCTGCGACCGTGCTGTATGAACAGTATCAGCCGTTAATCAAAAAGCTGAGTTGGCATGATGGTGTATTTGGTATGGACTTATATCAAACCCTTTCTGTAGCGTTTTTTGGTCGCATTATCGAAGTTCAGAGTTCAATAATCAATAAAATATAAATTTTTTTCAGAAATATCCCAACGATTTTGCCTGTAAATTGATGTTTATATTATAGAGGAGCAAAAAAGCTCCTCGCCCCTTGAAGTACCTTGAAAATTGAATATCCGAATCACCGGTTACATACAACTGACCTTGCCGCAACCCAAGGAGTGTCGGCAAGCACGATTCAGAGGCAACGCCATAATTCCACATATGCGGAGGAGCGCCCCTGCCTGCTGAAAAGAACAGGGTGGAACCTGTTTGATGCCATGAAAGGGTCAGCAATCATGATACGCACCGTTGCGCTACCCACAAGGAAGCGGCGGTACTGCCTACATTTGGTACAGGAAGCGGGAGCTGCTCCAGCAGCCGGGCCGGGGATTCGCCCAATTATCCGGGAAGTAGTGTCAAATAGGATAGAATTTGATTCCAGATTATAGCGGCCAGCTGTTTTCAACAGTTGGCCGCTATGCTTGTGGAATTAAATCCATAAGTACAGGAAAGGAGGATACCTTTAATAATGAATGAGACATTTGGAAAACGAGAAATTTTTCGAAAATACCCGGATGTGGTAGATGTGAACCAGCTCTGTAAAATGCTGGGTGGATCACATCCGGTAAGCAAGAAAACTGCGTATAGGCTATTAACCACAGGAAAAATTAAAGCCTTTCGGTTGGGTCGCAGCTATAGAATCCCCAAAGTAAATGTGATTCGTTTTCTGCAAAGCGGATTGTCGGACGATTGCAACACTGGCAATTTGATGATTGACAGTGTGGAATAATGAATGAAAAGTTGCTACCCTTACAGTGGTTACACAAATGTTTGATAGCCGAGAAAGGAGACTTTTATGAGGACAAAAGTGACAGGCTATCTTACACAAAAACGAGGACTCTATTATGTTGTCTTGAATATGCCTTCTAATGTAAAAGGAAAGCGAATTCGAAAAACGCTCAGCACAGGATTGTCCACTGATCGGAACACAACGAAAGCAAAAGAAGTTTTGCGCGAAATGATTCGGGACGCTAACGCTGGAGAAGAAGTGCATGGCATAATGGAGAGAAAAGCTGCGCAGAGTACTGTGCCGGAGAGCAATTCTCCACGTCCGGATATGTTGTTTTCGGATTACTTACAATTCTGGCTCCAGTGGAAACGAAGTACATGGGAAGAGGTTACATATTCGGGTTATGCTGCGAATGTTAACAGTTGGATTGCTCCTTACTTTTTAGAAAGGCGTACCAAGCTGAACGAAATCAATGTTCTGGATATTGAAATGTTCTATGCCCATGAAAAGAATACACGCAATATCAGTGGGAATACCGTTGCACATTATCATGCCAATATCCACAAGGCACTGGTTGACGCGGTAAGGCTGAAGCTGATTCCGCATAACCCAGCTTCAGATGTGGAAAGGCCCAAGAAGGATAACTTCGTGGCAGGTTACTATACCGCAGATGAACTTATCGAAATGTTTCCGGTATTTGCTGGAACAAAATTGGAACTGCCGGTTCTGTTAGTTGCCTATTACGGCCTGCGCCGTAGTGAAGTGGTTGGACTGAAGTGGTCAGCCATCGACTTTGTGAATAAGACCATTACCATTTCTCACACATTCGAGCGTGTCCGAGTGGATGGAAAAATTGTGGATGTGTCAAAAGAACGCACGAAGAATAATTCCAGTTTCCGTACATTACCGCTGATGCCGGAAGTGGAAAACGCGTTGACTGCGGCAAAGGCTCATCAGGAAAACCAGCAAAAGCAGTGTGGCAGAAGCTATTGCAAAAAGTATCTGGAGTACATTTGTGTAGATGATATGGGGAATCTTGTTAATCCAAATTATATAAGCGGAAACTTCAGCAATATCCTGCGCAAAAACGGTCTGCGTCCAATCCGATTCCATGATCTGCGTCATTCCTGCGCAAGCCTTCTCATTAAAAATAAAATTCCAATGAAAGATGTTCAGGTGTGGATGGGACATTCCAGCTTTGCTACTACTGCCAACATTTATGCCCACATTGATACAGACAGCAAGCAGGAAGCTGCCGATACGATTGCCTCCCGCATCAGTCTGAGCGGAGCAAACGAAAAGGCAGGCAAAAAAAGTGCCCCCAAGCGGAGCGCTTGAGGACAAAATTTCACAATTGACAAACGGATTATCAGCCCGGTTGTCTGCCATTTTAGGCAAATTTAGGGCCAATTTTAAGCAAAAATGGCAGACAACTTGGCAGACAAGGAAAAAAGATGTCTGCCAAATAAAAAGTACCTAAGCGGTAAAAACCACTTAGGTACGATTGGTGCCGGTGATGGGGGTCGAACCCATACGGTGTTGCCACCAACGGATTTTGAGTCCGTCTCGTCTGCCAATTCCAACACACCGGCTGATTCAGTTGTAGGGCGTACACGCTCATTGAACATGAATGCTTCTTTATTATAACCGATTTTGAGGGGCAGCGCAAGAAAAATTTTGCAGCCGGGCGAAAAACGACGGCTTTCCCGCCTCGTTTCGTCATTTTGACGAGTTTGGGATAACAATTTCGACAAAACATACCTGAAAAAATTATTGACAAAACGTCACAATGACGATACAATAAATAAGATTTCAAAAGTTCAGGTTGGCAGGTGAGGCAAGGTGCCCCAGTTTACTCCCGCTCAGGTGGGCCTGGCTCAGGCGGGCGATGAAGCGGCGTTGGCCTGTGTGCTTGCGCACATGATGCCGATGATTCGCTCCAGCGCAGCAGGCTGCATTGGCCCCGGGATGGAGCTGGAGGACGCCGTGCAGGAAGGCATCATCGGGCTGTTCCGTGCATTGGAAAGCTACGACGCCTGCCGGGATGCTTCTTTTGAAACCTATGCGGGCGCGTGCATTCAGCATGCGCAGCAGGCTGCAAAACGGGCGGCCTGCCGCAAAAAACATCTTCCGCTGAACACCAGCGTACCGCTGGAAGAAAGCACCCCGGCCCCCGGCCCGGAAGAACAGGCCATTGAGCAGGAGCGCTACAACAGCTGGAAGGCCCGCATGGCAGCGCGCCTTTCTCCGCTGGAGCGGCAGGTGCTGGGCCTGTATCTGCAGGGCCTGAGCTATGCTGCCATCGGCGCGCAGCTGGGCCGCACCACCAAAAGCGTGGAAAATGCCCTGGGCCGCGCCCGGGCCAAACTGCGGCGCAATCTGCCGTAACCCCTTTGCCAAAAGCCATCGGCTTTTGTATATATGCCCCAGTAGCTTAACATTCAGAGCGTTGGTTCCCCAAAGCCAAAGGTGAACGGTTGAAATCCTTCCGCGGGCAAAAATCTAAAACTAGAGGAGATATCTAGCAATGTTCGAAGACAAGACTTTGGTTTGCAAAGAGTGCGGCAAGGAGTTCGTTTTCACCGCTGGCGAGCAGGAGTTCTACGCCAGCCGTGGCTTTGAGAACGAGCCTCAGCGCTGCAAGGCCTGCCGTGACGCCCGCAAGAATGGCGGCGCTCACACCGGCACCCGCACCATGTACGAGGCTACCTGCGCTGCTTGCGGCAAGGTTGCCCGCGTGCCCTTCCAGCCCCGCGAGGATCGTCCTGTGTACTGCAGCGACTGCTTCGCTAAGATGAAGAACCAGTAAGCATCCGCTTCTGGGTTTGGTCCGGCGCTCTTTGGGGTACCAATCAAATCAATACAGTTCTTTCCAAGGCGGCGCGGCCCTTCGGGGCTGCGCCGCTTTGCGTTTTGCAAAGGGCTTTTTGCGCACGGGCGTCTGCGCGCGGCGGGCACGGGTGGGCGTTTTGAATAAAAGACTTGCATTTGGAACAGAATTCGTGTACAATACTGCCTTACAGGGCCTGTTGGGATCATAACGAAGACCAAAGGCCCTTTTTTGCGCAAAAACGGCGCGGCCGGAACAGAGGCTTCTCTGAACGGACTGCGCGGAGAAGGCGCAGCAAGCCCGGGCCCCGCTTCATGGGGCCTTACACCGGCGGCGTTTGCCGCCCCGTTCCCACGCCGACCACTGCCAAAGGGGTAGGGCGGCGATGAAGAAGGAGAAAACAAATGAAGAAACGCATCTTTGCAGCCGCCTTGGCGGCGGCCATGCTGTGCGCTGTACTGAGCGGATGCTCCGGCAGCAGCAGTTCCAGCGCAGTCGCCTCTTCCGCCAGTGAGAGCGCTGCCCCCCAGGCAAACGAGATCACCGTGGGTATTGCCCAGGACCTGGACGAGAGCCTGGACCCCCATGTGGCTGTGGCAGCCGGCACCAAAGAGGTCATGTTCAACGTGTTTGAGGGCCTGATGAAGCCCACCTCTGACGGCGACCTGACCCCGGCCATTGCCGAGAGCTACACCCTCTCGGACGACCTGAAAACCTACACCTTCACCCTGCGTCAGGGCGTGAAGTTCCATAACGGCGAAACCGTGACCGCGGACGACGTGGTCTATTCCATTCAGCGGTGCGCCGATACCACCAACGGCGAGCCTCTGGTTTCCGCCTTCAAGGCCATTGAGTCGGTGGAAAAGGTGGATGACCAGACCGTGGCCATCACCCTGAAAGCGCCGGACAACGAGTTCCTGGCTTACCTCACCACCGCCATCCTGCCCGCCGATTACGACCAGCAGGACACCGCCCCCGTGGGCACCGGCCCCTTCAAGTTCGTCTCCCGCACTGCGCAGGACAGCATTGTGCTGGAAAAGTTTGACGAGTACTGGGGCACCCCCGCCCAGCTGGACAAGGTGACCTTTAAGATCATCGAGAACGCCGACAGCCTGGTGCTGAGCCTGCAGAGCGGCGCCATTGATCTGTGCGCTCACCTGAACAGCACCCAGGTGGCCCAGCTGGACCAGAGCCAGTTCAACGTGCTGGAGGGCACCATGAACCTGGTGCAGGCCATGTACCTGAACAACGCCGTGGCCCCCTTTGACGATGTGCGCGTGCGCCAGGCCCTGAGCTATGCGGTGGACAAGCAGCAGATCATGGACATGATCGCGGACGGCCACGGTGCGGCCATCGGCTCCAGCATGTACCCCGCCTTCGGCAAGTACTTTGTGCCGGAACTGACCGACTACTACACCCAGAACATCGAGAAGGCCAAGGAACTGCTCACCGAGGCGGGCTACCCCAACGGCTTTGATATGACCATTACCGTGCCCAGCAACTACCAGCCCCATATGGACACCGCCCAGGTGCTGGTGGAGCAGCTGAAGGCCATCGGCGTGAACGCCACCATCCAGCCCGTTGAGTGGGCCAGCTGGCTGAGCGATGTGTACACCGGCCGCCAGTATCAGGCCACGGTCGTGGGTGTGGATGCTTCCAACATGACCGCCCGTGCCCTGCTGGAGCGCTTCACTTCCACCGCTTCCAACAACTTCATCAACTACAACGATCCCGAGTACGACGCTCTGTTTGCCCAGGCACAGGCCACCGCCGACGATGCCGAGCAGACCGCGCTGTACAAGCAGATGGAGACCCGTCTGACCGAAAACGCTGCCAATGTGTACATCCAGGACCTGGCCGACCTGGTTGCCATGCGCAGCAATCTGGATGGGCTGAACTTCTATCCCATCTATGTTCTGGATCTGTCCACTGTCCATTACGTACAGTGATGAGCGGGCGCTGAACGCCCGACCCGAAAGGGGGATGACGCCATGAGATACACAGTGAAAAAGCTGACGGCTTTTCTGTTTACCATGGTGGTCGTCTCCCTTTTGACGTTCATCGCCTTCGATCTCATCTCCGGCGACCCGGCACAGGCCATGTTGGGCACCGAGGCCACCCCCGAAAAGCTGGCAGCCCTGCGGGAGCAGCTGGGGCTGAACCAGCCGCTGCTGGTTCGCTACGGGCAGTGGCTGGCCGGGTTCTTCACCGGCAACCTGGGCACTTCGTACAACTACAATCTTCCGGTTGGGCAGCTGATCGCCCCCAAGCTGGGGCTGACGCTCTGCCTGAGCTTTCTCGCCTTTGCGCTGACGGTGATCGTCAGCATTCCCCTGGGCATGTGGAGCGCCCGCCACGCGGGCGGCCGGGCCGATGCGCTGTTCACCGCCCTGAACCAGTTCTTCATGGCGGTGCCGCCCTTCTTCACCGGCCTGCTGTTCACCTGGGTGTTCAGCCTGACGCTGGGGTGGTTCGTCCACGGCAAATTCCCCGGCTTTGACCAGGATGTGGCGGGCAGCCTCTGGTATCTGCTGTTCCCGGCCATGGCGCTGGCCCTGCCCCGCATTGCCATGACGGTGCGGATGCTGCGCAGCACCATTCTCAGCGAGATGAATAAGGACTACGTGCGCACCGCCATTTCCCGCGGCAACGACTGGAATATGGTTCTGCGCCGCCATGTGCTGAAAAACTCTCTGGTGCCGGTGGTCACCTTCCTGGCCCAGACCATGGCCGAAATCGTGGCCGGCAGCATTGTGGTGGAGCAGGTGTTTGCGGTGCCCGGCCTGGGCCGGCTGCTGATGGCCTCCATCAGCAACCGGGACTACCCGGTGGTGCAGGTCATTGTGGTGATTCTGGCCCTGTGGGTGGTGCTGGCGGGCACGCTGGCCGATGTGATCAACCGGCGCATTGACCCCCGGCTGAATCTGGGAGGTGACGCGCAGTGAAAAAACGGATGAACCGCAGCCCCTATCTGACGGCGGGGCTGATCCTCACCGGCGTGATGGCGGCGCTGATTCTGCTGGGCTTTTTCTGGACGCCCTATGACCCCACGGCCATTTCCGGCTCGGCCAAGTTTTCTGCCCCGAGCTTTGCCCACCTGATGGGAACCGACAACTTCGGGCGGGACATTTTCAGCCGTGTGCTGAAGGGCGCGGGCACCACGGCCGTGATCGCCCTTTCCACCGTGCTGCTGGGCGGCTGCGTCGGGGTGCTGGTGGGCGCGCTCACCGGCTACTTCGGCGGCATTGTGGATGAGGTGCTCATGCGCCTGAACGATGCGCTGAACGCCTTCCCCAGCGTGCTGCTGGCCCTGGTGATCGTGAGTGTGCTGGGCAGCGGCAAATACAACGTGATCATTGCGCTGTCCATCGTGTTTGTGCCCAGCTTCGCCCGGGTTTCCCGCACGGCCTTTGCTGCCCTGCGGGACGCCAACTACGTAAAAAGCGCTCGCCTGATGGGGGCCTCGCCCCTGCGCATTCTGGCGGTGCAGATCCTGCCCAACACCCTGCACGTGCTGCTGCCGGCCTTTACCATCGGCTTCAACAACGCCGTGCTGGCGGAGGCCTCCATGAGCTATCTGGGCATCGGCGTCAAGCCGCCGGATGCCTCGCTGGGCTACATGCTGTCGGAATCCCAGAGCATGCTCAGCGCGGCACCCTGGTATGCGCTGTGCACCGGCATGACCATTGTGCTGCTGATTTTCGGTGTGGGCCTCATCGGTGAGGGCATGAACCGCCAGAACAAGGGGGTGGGCTGATGCTGGAGATCAAGGACCTTCATGTAAAATTCCACAACCGCAGCCGGGAGGCCGTAGCGGGCATTTCCCTCACCATCCCGGACGGCGAAATTCTGGGCCTGGTGGGCGAGTCCGGTTCGGGCAAGTCCGTCACGGCCATGAGCGTGGCGGGCCTTCTGCCGCGGCGGCAGTGCAGCTATTCCGGCCAGATCCTGCTGGACGGCACGGACCTGCTGCATCTGCCCCGGGCCCTTCTCCGCGCCCGGCAGGGCAAGGAGATCGGCGTGGTGTTCCAGGAGCCGATGAGCGCCATGGACCCGCTGATGAAGGTGGGCACCCAGGTGGAGGAAGCCCTGCTGCTGCACGCAAAGGAGCTGACCGCCGCCCAGCGCCGGGAAAAGGCCATTCAGGCGCTGGCCGATGTGGAGCTGCCCGACCCGGAGGGCGTGTACAACAAGTACCCGCACGAACTGTCCGGCGGTATGCTGCAGCGCGCCATGATCGCGGCGGCCATTGTCACCCGGCCCCGGCTGCTGCTGCTGGACGAGCCGACCACGGCGCTGGACGTGACCATTCAGGCGCAGATTCTGGAACTTTTGAAAAAACTGAACCGGGAATACGGCATGTCCATGCTGTTCATCTCCCACAACCTTCGGGTGGTGCAGAAGCTGTGCAGCCATGTGGCGGTGATGCAGCGGGGCCAGCTGGTGGAGGAGGGCCTCACCGATGCCATCATGCAGGCCCCCCAGCAGGAGTACACCCGCCGCCTGATCGCGGCCATTCCCACCCGCAACCGGCCCATGGCCAGAAGGGAGGACGGCTGTGACTGACGAATTGGTATTGGAACTGCAGCACGTGACCAGCGGCTACCACACCGGCGGCCTGCTGTTCAAGGGCGAGTACCAAAAGGTGCTGCACGATGTGAGCTTTCAGGTGCACCGGGGCGAGATTCTGGGCCTGGTGGGTGAATCCGGCACCGGCAAATCCACCCTGGCCCGCACGATTCTGGGCATGGTGAAGCCGGACGAGGGGCAGGTCATTCATTACACCAAGCGCCCTCAGATGATTTTTCAGGACCCGTACAGCAGCCTGAACCCGGCCTACACCGTGGGCTGGAGCATGGAAGAGCCGCTGCGCATTTTCGGCAAGTACGACGCAGCCGAGCGCAAAAAGCGGGTGCGGGAGATGCTGCGCCGGGTGGAGCTGCCGGAGGAATGCCTGGCGGCAAAGCCGGGCGAGCTTTCCGGCGGGCAGCGCCAGCGGGTGAGCATTGCCATCGCGCTGATTCAGCGGCCCCGCTTCCTCATTGCGGATGAACCGGTGAGCGCGCTGGATGTGACCATTCAGGCGCAGATTCTGAAGCTGCTTCGGGAACTGCGGGACGAGCTGGACCTGAGCTATCTGTTTATCAGCCACGATCTGAACGTGGTGTATCAGCTGTGCGACCGGGTGCTGGTAATGAAGCAGGGCCGCATTGTGGAGCAGGGGACCGTGGACGAAATCTTCGACCACCCCCAGCAGGAGTACACCCGCCAGCTTCTGGCGGCGGCCGATTGAACCGGCTGGAACAGACTTTTGCAGTGCGGCGTTTGCGCGCCGCATAAAACGCATCTTATAAAACATCTTATAAAAGAAGAACGCGAAGAACGCATGAAGCATCAGGCACAGCGCCGCCCGGCAACGGGCAGGCCGCTGTGCCTGATTTTTTTGCGGCGGGCCAGGCGCGGCAGGTTGAAGGGGCGAAGCAGCAGGGGAATGGCGAGGCGGCAGATGAAGCCTAAAGCACGGAGGAAAAGCGGGGCGCCCCGGAGGAATTCCTCGGGCAGGAAGCCGGTGCGCGAAAACCGGTGGGAAGAAGGTTTGTATCCCGCGCAGAGAAAACGCGGGCGAAAGATTCCCTGAAAGATTTTTCAAAAATTTTTTGGAGAATTTCAGGAAAATTTTGAAGCGAACCCTTAAAAAACGGCAGGAAAACCGGCAGCAAAAACCAAAACTGTGAAAATAAACCATCGAATTGACGCAGGAAATCTAAAAGTGCAAAAAACTTTGAAAATTTGTGCCGAAAACGCTTGACTTTGGCCGGATTCTATGGCATAATAACGAAGTCGTCGGGAGCGAGACACCATGAAGAACACACATGAGAAGATCGGTTCCTGAGTCTGCCAAGCCTCTGTAGCTCAGTCGGTAGAGCAGGGGACTGAAAATCCCCGTGTCATTGGTTCGATTCCGATCGGAGGCACCATGCGGCTTTAGCTCATCTGGTAGAGCGCCACCTTGCCAAGGTGGAGGTAGCGAGTTCGAGCCTCGTAAGCCGCTCCATATTGAAAAACCGCCAGCGCAATCGCGCTGGCGGTTTTTTGTTGTATCTGCTAAAAGCACGCTGTGTTGCGCGGGGCTGTGTTTCAATGGTATAATGGTGCAAATCCGAAACGCTGCGCGGTGCGTCCTGGCCCAAAACAGGCCGGGGCGGCACCGGTTCAAGAGGAACGGGCGCCCGGCCGCTTTTAGCCGGGCCAAACCCCGTTTGCGGCCTTCACCGAAACTCAGGGAGGAAACGATATGATCGATTTCAACAAGCCCCCATACGTTGGCAACGAGCTGGAGTACATCCGCCAGGCGGTGGAAAACCGCAAGATCTGCGGCGACGGCCCCTTTACCAAGCGGTGCAATGCCTGGCTGGAAGAGCGGTTCCACGCCCAGAAGGCGCTGCTGACCACCAGCGGCACCACGGCGCTGGACATGGCCATGCTGCTGTGTGAGCTGAAGCCGGGGGATGAGGTCATTCTGCCCAGCTACACCTTCTCCAGCACCGCCACCGCCGCCGTGCTGGCCGGGGCAAGGCTGGTGTTTGTGGATGTGCGCCCGGACACCATGAACATTGATGAGACCAAGATCGAGGCGGCCATCACCGAGCGCACCAAGGTGATCGTGGTGATGCACTACGCGGGCGTGGCCTGCGAGATGGACACCATCATGGACCTGGCCCGGCGCCACGGCCTGATGGTGGTGGAGGACGCGGCCCAGGGCGTGATGAGCACCTACAAGGGCCGGGCACTGGGCACCATCGGCGATTTCGGCTGCTACTCCTTCCACGAGACCAAAAACTACTCCATGGGCGAGGGCGGCGCGCTCATCATCAACAACGAGGCCTACAACGAGCGGGCCGAAATTCTGCGGGAGAAGGGCACCAACCGCTCCAAGTTCTTCCGCGGCCAGGTGGACAAGTACACTTGGGTGGATTTCGGCGACAGCTACCTGCCCAGCGAGCTGAATGCGGCCTACCTGTGGGCCCAGCTGGAACAGGCGGACGCCATCAACGAGAACCGGCTGGCCACCTGGAAGGCCTACGATGAGGCCTTTGCCCCGCTGAAGGCACAGGGCAAGCTGGAGCTGCCGGTGATTCCGGAGAGCTGTGTGCACAACGCCCATATGTACTACCTGAAGCTGAAGAACCTGCAGGAGCGCACGGCCTTCATCAATTATATGAAGGAGAACGACGTGCACACGGTGTTCCACTATGTGCCGCTGCACAGCGCCCCGGCGGGCCTGAAGTTCGGCCGCTTTGCCGGCGAGGACGTGTACACCACCAAAGAGAGCGAGCGCCTGGTGCGCCTGCCCCTCTACTACGGGCTGGAGCAGGAGGACCTGGAAAAGGTCATCCGCCTTGTGTATGCCTTTTTTGCCTATGAGGGCGAGCCGGTGCACCGCTGAGCGGGCCGCCCATGAAACAAGGAGCATCATCCATGAAAAAACTGGCCATCATCGGCGCTTCCTACCTGCAAAACCCACTGATCCTCAAGGCGAAGGCCATGGGGCTTGAAACCCATGTGTTTGCCTGGGCGGCGGGGGACGTGGGCGAAACCACCGCCGACCACTTTTACCCCATCAGCATTGTGGAAAAGGAGCAGATTCTGGAGCAGTGCCGCCGCATCGGCATTGACGGCGTGTGCACCATTGCCTCGGATCTGGCGGCCATCACCGTGAACTATGTGGCAAACGGGCTGGGCCTGTGCGGCAACACCATGGAATGCACCGAAAAATCCACCAACAAGCACGCCATGCGCTTGGCCTTTGAGGCCGGCGGCGATCCGTCGCCCAAAAGCATTCTGGTGCATTCGGCGGCGGAACTGGAGGGCGCAGCGCTGGAGTACCCGGTCATCGTGAAGCCGGTGGACCGCTCCGGCAGCCGGGGCATCACCAAGGTGGAGGGCCCCGCGGGCCTTGCTGCCGCCATTGAAAACGCCAAGGGGCAGGGCTTTGAAAAGGCCGCCCTGGTGGAGGAGTTTGCCGCCGGGCAGGAATACAGCGTGGAGTGTATCTCCTATCAGGGGCAGCACCACTTTCTAGCCATGACCAAGAAATTCACCACCGGTGCGCCCGGCTTTGTGGAAACCGGCCACATTCAGCCGGCCCCGGTGCAGCCGGAGCAGCTGGCCGCCGTGAAGCAGGTGGTGTTCCACGCGCTGGATACGCTGGGCATCCGGAACAGCGCCTCCCACTCGGAGCTGAAAATCTCCCCGGCGGGGACGATTCGCCTCATTGAGATCGGCGGGCGCATGGGCGGCGACTTCATCGGCAGCAGCCTGGTGGAGCGCTCCACCGGTGTGGACTTTTTGCGGGCGGTCATTCAGGTGGCGCTGGGGCAGGAACCGGATCTTACCCCGGCGCACCCCGGCGAGGCGGCGGCTGTCCGGTTCGTGTTCGGACAGCCGGACGTGGACGTGCTGGAGGCGCTCCGGCGGCAGCACCCGGAGTATCTGCTGGAGGCGGATGTACAGCCGGTGCATGAGGGCAAGGTGACCGACAGCGCCGGCCGGTTCGGCTATTATCTGATGCACGCGGCCCGGGCCGAGCAGCTGGCCCCCTATCTGCCCAACCAGGAGGACGCATGAAACGATCGAAACTTTCCACCCTGTTCGCCCTGCACCTGATGCTGATGCTCTATTCCATGAGCGAGATCTGCAGCAAAAAGGCGGCCGGGGAGAGCTTTTTGAGCGTGCGCTTCTGCCTGTACTACGGCACGGTGATCCTGCTGCTGGGGGTGTACGCCATTGGCTGGCAGCAGGTCATCAAGCGCATTCCCCTCACCACGGCCTTTGCCAACAAGGCCGTGACGGTGGTGTGGGGCCTTGTGTGGGGGGCGCTGTTCTTCCACGAGGCGGTCACCCCGGGCAAGCTGCTGGGCGCGGCGCTGGTCATCGCCGGTGTGATCCTGTTTGAACGGGCGGACGGCGAGGCCGCGGAAAGCGAGGCGGACCATGGGTGAGAACACACTGCTTCACGCGGGCATTCTGCTGTTCGGGGTGTTCATCGGGGCTGTCTCGCAGGTCATGCTGAAAAAGGCCGCCCAGAAGCACTACGATTCCGTTCTGCGCGAATACCTGAACCCGCTGGTGATTCTGGCCTACGCCCTGTTTGTGGGCACCACGCTGCTCTCGGTGCTGGCGTACCGGGGGCTGCCCCTCTCGCTGGGGCCGGTGCTGGAGGCCACCAGCTACATCTACGTCACCTTTTTCGGGGTGACCATTTTCCACGAAAAAATGAACCGCAAAAAGCTGCTGGCCCTGGCCCTCATCCTTGCGGGCATTGTCATCAGCGCGGCGGCGGGGTAAACAGCCCCTTGCAATTTCCTACCTGCTCGGTATAATAATGGTTAGCGAATGCTAATAGCCGGCCAAAGCGGCCGTTTGAATGAACCGGGAGGTAACAGAGTATGAAACAGATCACGTTGAAAGTGGACGGCATGATGTGCGGTATGTGCGAAAGCCATGTGAACGAGGCGGTGCGCAAGGCCTTCCCCAAGGCCAAGAAGGTCACCTCGTCCCACAGCAAGGGCCAGACCGTGATCCTCACCGAAGAGGACATCCCCGAGGCCGACCTGCGGGCCGCCATTGAGCCCACCGGTTACAAGGTGCTGGGGTACAAAGAAGAGCCTTACCAGAAAAAGGGGCTGTTTGGCTGGCTGAGCAAGTAAGCCGCCCCCAAAGGAGAACGCCATGAGAAGAAGCGACCGCGAAGTGACCGACCCGGAGCGGATTCGGGACATCATTGACCGCTGCACCTGCTGCCGCCTGGGCTTTTGGGATGGGCAGGAGGTGTACATTCTGCCCCTGAACTTCGGCTATGAAGAAGCGGACGGCAAACGGGTGTTTTACTTCCACAGCGCCAAGGAAGGGCGCAAGATCGACCTGATCGAGAAAGCGCCCCGGGTGGGCTTTGAACTGGACACGAACTACAAGCTGAACGAGGCGGGAACGGCCTGCGGCCACTCGGCCCGGTTCCAGAGCGTCATCGGCACCGGCACCGTGCGGTTCGTCACGGAAGAGGACGAGCGCCGCAGGGCACTGTGCAGCCTGATGCAGCACAACACCGGCCGGGCCGACTGGGCCTTCACCCCGGAAATGCTGAACGCCGTGGCGGTTTACCGGCTGGACGTGGAAACGCTCAGCGCCAAGGAACACGTCTGAGCGTCATCTGGCGCAAAATAAAAACAACACAGGCAGCCATCCCCCCTTGCGGGGCTTTGGCTGCCTGTGTTTTTGTGCGGGCTGTTTTTTGTGATAGAAAGCGGCGGGTTACGCTTCGTCCAGCGGGAACACCACCGTCAGCATCATCTTAAAGGGTTCGGGTGCGTACACGGCATGGGGCACGGTGGCGGGCATCACCAGCACCTCGCCCGCATGGCAGAAATGCTCCTTGCCGCCCACGGTGAAGCGGCCGGTGCCCTCCAGCACCGTCACCATGGCGTCGCCGATGGAATCATGGGTGCTGATTTCCTCACCCTGGGCGAAGGCGAACAGCGTCACGCTGACGGCCCGGTTCTGGGCCAGCGTGCGGCTGACGATCTGGCCCGGCTGGGCCTCCACCTGACCGGCCAGAGAAAGCACGGTGTCCTGCTCGATGTTCTTAATGTAAGCCATGGTAGGCTCCTTTCTGCGGCATGGCCGCGGCGGGCCGGGGTGCGCGGAATCAATGCCCCCCCGGCGGGTTGAATTTGGTCTGCAAAAGGGTGGGGGAAAGGCCCGTCAGCGGGCAGGGCCCAGAATCTGGCCGTCAATGGAGATGGTGACCACCTGCCAGGGCAGGAACTTGCCGCTGTTCTTCAGGGCGGTGACGGCGGCGTGCTCCAGCCCGCCGCAGCAGGGAACCTCCATGCGCACCACGGTCAGGCTCTTCACCTCGTTTTCGCGGATGATCTGGGTGAGCTTTTCGGTGTAGTCCACACCGTCCAGCTTGGGGCAGCCGATGAGGCACACCCGGCCCTTCAAAAACTGCTGATGGAAGTTGCCGTAGGCATAGGCGGTGCAGTCGGCGGCCACCAGCAGGTGGGCACCGTTCAGCCAGGGGGCGTTCACCGGGGCCAGCTTGATCTGCACCGGCCACTGGCGCAGCTGGCTGGCCAGCACCGGGCCTTCGCTCAGTACCGTGGGGGCGGCGGGCCGGTTCAGGCTGCGGGCCGCGCTGCCGGGGCAGCCGTGGGCGGGGGCGCTTTGGGCGGCCATGTGGGCCTTGACGGCCTCTTCGTCAAAGGGGGCAGCCTCCCGCTCCACAAAGGTGATGGCCCCGGTGGGGCAGTGGGGCAGGCAGTTGCCCAGGCCGTCGCAGTAATCGTCCCGAATCAGGCGGGCCTTGCCGTCCACCATGGCGATGGCGCCCTCCTGGCAGGCGTTGGCGCACAGGCCGCAGCCGTTGCAGCGCTGCTGGTCAATGTGAATGATCTTGCGTTTCATGGAATGTACCTCCGGTGTTTTGCTGCCTTTAGTATAGCATCTTTTTGAAAAAAGTATGTTGTTATTCCAACAAAAACTGCGCCGAACGCAGAAAAACCCATCGAAATGGCCGGAAATTTTCGCCAAAATGAAAAAAAGCCCCCTCGGCGGGAGCGGCGGCCCTTGCAACGGCCTTTTTTATTGGATATAATAACTCAGAATGTGCGCCTGCGATTGGCACTCTGCACCCTGCCGTGCGGGGCAAGCGAGGCGCTTCCCTTTGGATCAACGGAAAAACGAGGTAAATCATTGTTTTTGGATGTTTTTATGGACGCGCTCATCGACACGGTGAAGATGCTGCCCTTTTTGTATCTGGCCTGCCTTGCCATTGAGGCCATTGAGCACAGCCATGGCGACCGCATTGAGCAGGCCCTGGCCGGCGGCGGCCGGTGGGGCTTTGCCGCCGGTGCGGTGCTGGGGTGCATTCCCCAGTGCGGCTTTTCGGCCATGGCGGCCAACCTGTACGGCGGCCGGGTGATCACGCTGGGCACCCTGATGGCGGTGTTTCTGGCCACGTCGGACGAGGCGATCCCCCTGCTGGTGGCCCTGCCCGGGGCCTGGAAAAGCCTGGGGCTGCTGGTGGTGATGAAGCTGGTGTTTGCCCTGGCGGCGGGCCTGTGCCTGGACGTGCTGTTCAAGGGGCTGGTGCCCCGCAGCCTGCGGGGCGGCTACACCGGCCACGCCGACGAAGTGGACTGCCACGAGGAACACGAGGAAAGGGTGAGCATCTGGCGGGCGGCTCTGCGCCACACGGCGGAGCTGGCGGGCTTCATCCTGCTGTTCAGCCTGGTCATCGGCCTGATCTTCGCGGCGGTGGGCCAGGAGGCCGCCGCGGGCTTCCTGGGCTCGCTGGGGGTGTTCCAGCCCCTGTTCACGGCCCTCATCGGGCTGGTGCCCAATTGCGCGGCCAGCGTGCTGCTCACCCAGCTGTACCTGTCCGGCGGCATCGGCTTCCCGGCGCTGGTGGCGGGGCTGTGCAGCGGCGCGGGCGTGGGCCTGGCGGTGCTGTACCGCTCCAACCCCAGCCTGAAGCAGAACCTGTTCATCACCCTGCTGCTGTGGGGGCTGGGCGCAGGCTGCGGAATGATTCTGGCGGTGCTGGGCCTGTGAGTACGGGCGGCAGCTGGCTGCATTGACCGAACAATTTGCACAATCGGATATTTGCACAATTTGATTAGAGGCAGGCGCTTGCAGCCTGCCTCTTTTGCAGTATAATAAGGGCAAACGCCGCCCGCCGCAGTGCGGGAGAAAGGACAGGAACGGTACGATGATTCTGAAAAACGGACAGATCTTCACGGCCCTTGGCCGCTTTATGCCGGCCGATGTGGAAATTGAGGGAGGGCGCATTGCCAAAATCGCCCCGGCGGGCACCCTGGATGGGGCCGATGTGCTGGATGCGGCGGGCCGCTATGTGACCCCCGGTTTTGTGGACATTCACATCCACGGCGCAAAGGGAGCGGACTTCTGCGACAGCGTGGACGGCAGCGAAGAGTACATCCGCACCATGGCCGCCTACCTGGGCAGCCAGGGCGTGACCAGCTTCTTGGGCACCACCATGGCCTTCAGTGAGGAGATCCTCACCGGCATCTTCAACACGGCCCGGCCGCTGTTCGGCAAAGAGGGCATGGGCGCCGTGCTGCGGGGCGTGAACATGGAAGGCCCCTTCTTCAACAAGGAGAAAAAGGGTGCCCAGGCGGAAAAGTACATCGTGAACCCGGACATTGCCATGTTTGACCGGCTGTTTGAGGTGAGCGGCGGCAACATCCGCCTGGTGGATATTGCCCCCGAGCTGCCCGGCAGCCTGGAGTTCGTGCGCCACGCCAGCCAGAAGTGCGTGGTGAGCATTGCCCACACCTGCGCTACCTACGAGGAGGCCAAGGCCGCCTATGCGGCCGGTGCCACCCACACCACCCATCTGTACGACGCCATGACCCCGCTGCACCACCGTGCCCCCGGCGTGGTGGGCGCGGCGGCGGACGATGCGGCCCACGCCGAGGTGATCTGCGACGGCATTCATGTGCATCCGGCGGCCATTCGGGTGGCCTTTGCCATCTTCGGGCCGGAGCGGATGTGCCTCATCAGCGACAGCATGCGCGCCTGCGGCATGGCAAACGGCGAGTACACCCTGGGCGGCCAGAAGGTCTTTGTGAAGGACGGCAAGGCCACCCTGGAGGACGGCACCATTGCGGGCAGCGCCACCTGCCTGGCCGAGTGCTTCCGCCGGGCGGTGCGCTTCGGTGTGCCGCTGGAGACCGCCCTGCGGGCTGCCACCATCAACCCCGCCCAGGCCGTGGGCCTGTTTGATGAGCTGGGCAGCGTTACCGTGGGCAAGCGGGCTGACCTGCTGGTGCTGAACCGGGAGCTGCAGCCGGATGAGATCTTCATCGGCGGCGTGCGCCAGTGAGGTTTTGCCGATTTGGCCGCTCTGTTCCTTGACAGGCCGCCCCGGCCATGGTACAATACGCCTACATTCCTCGTGAGGGAGTAGTCAGCGCGCCCGGCCCAACGGGTGCGTGGCAAGTCAACATACTGGCGGGTGCGTCCGCCTGGCTTGCCTTCATTGACGAGACTCATGTGCCGCGTGCTGCGGATGCATGGGTTTCGCTGTTTGCAAAAAGTACAGCCCGTGTACGGCAGCGCGCCGCACACGGGCTTTTTTTGCGCCTGCCCAAGGGCGCAGCCTGTGGAGGCCAAGCAAAAAGGAGAAGATACATATGGGATTCACAGAACTGTTTTTGATCGGCGTGGGCCTTTCCATGGACGCCTTTGCGGTGTCGGTGTGCAAGGGCCTGAACATGCACGGCAAACTCAACTGGAGAGACACCGGCCTGCTGGCCCTGTTCTTCGGCGGCTTTCAGGCCCTGATGCCCTTTGTGGGCTGGGCGCTGGGCCGCGGCTTTGAGCAGTACATCACCAGCGTGGACCACTGGATCGCGTTCGGCCTGCTGGCCTTCATCGGCGGGCATATGCTCTGGGAAGTGTGGAAGGGCGACGACGAGGAGGCCGAAGAGGCCGGGCCGCTGCGCCTGGGTGAGCTGACCCTGTTGGCCATTGCCACCAGCATTGACGCGCTGGCCGTGGGCATTACCTTCGCGTTCTTGGGCGTGAACATCGTGTCGGCCATCACTATCATCGGCTGCACCACCTTCGTGCTCAGCGGTGTGGGCGTGATGGTGGGCTACCGGTTCGGGCTGCGGTACAAGAAAAAGGCGGAGATCGCCGGCGGCGTGATCCTGATCCTCATCGGCCTGAAGATTTTGCTGGAGCATCTGGGCATTCTGGCCTGAAGGCGGGTACCCGGCCCGGCCGGAACATGCTATAATAAAAAAGAGCGCCTGCCGGTTTTGCTCCGGCGGGCGCTTTCGGTTTAAAAAAAGACGTCGTAAACAGCCAAAAAGCCCGGCGGGGCCTGACCCGCTGAGCTTTTTGTGGGAGTGTCAAAGCCACACTCCTTTTCCTATTCCTTGCACGTTACACCTTAATGTTTGCTGCATGTATGGAGTAATGCGTTGATGATATGATAGCTATACATCGTCAGGAAAATACAAAAAAGATTTCGATTCAAGAAAACTTTGGATAAAAGTGACAATAACAGCAATGCTGTATGTTCAAAGTGACAAAGATTTGGGGAGAAAAACGATGACCAAAATTCGTCTGATTGCGCTGGACGTGGATGGAACCCTGGTAAAAAAAGGCGGCTTTGCCCCCACGCGGGCCGTGCGGGACGCGCTGAAGCAGGCGCAGAAACAGGGAATGCGGGTGGCGCTGGCCTCCGGCCGGGCGCGCCATGCCCTGGACCCCACGGTGCTGAAGGGGGTAAAGCCGGATTATTTCATCTGTGCCAACGGGGCGCAGGTGCTGGACGCTGCCGGCCGCCAGCTGGCCGCCCACACCATGGAGCCGGAAGAGATGTATGCGCTGGTGGACTGGTGCGAGGACTACGACTACCCGGTGGGGTTCTCCTTCTCCGATGGCTACTACGCCTACACCGAATACGCCGCCCTGCGGGAGTTTTACGGCCGGGGCACCGGACACCCGGAGCATATCCTGGACGGCGAGGACCAGGTGCGCCATCTGGAAAGTATGCCCTTTGCCGCCTTCTGCAGCCTGCCGCCGGAGGGAATGGCCGGTTTTGAGAAAAAATACGGGTATCTGGGCCTGCGCTTTGTGCCCTATGCGCCGAACCATTACGACGTGATGAGCCGGGACATGAACAAGGCCTGGGGCCTTGCCGCCCTGGCGGAAAAGCTGGGGCTTGCCCGGGAGGAGATCGCCGCGGTGGGCGACGGCCTGAACGACCTGGAGCTGCTGGAATACGCCGGCCTCGGCGCGGCCATGGGCAACGGGGTGCCGGAACTGAAGCAGGCCGCCGACCGGGTGCTGCCCCCGGTGGAGGAGGACGGCCTGGCCCGGTTTGTGCAGGAGCTGCTGGCATGAGCGGCCATGGCTTTGGCCCGGTGTGGGGGCCGGATTCCCGCCTGCTGATCCTGGGCACCTGGCCCAGCCCGAAAAGCCGGGAGATGGGGTTTTACTACGGCCACCCGCAGAACCGTTTCTGGCCTTTGCTGGCGGCCCTCACCGGCCGGCCCAGGCCCCAGACCATCCCGGAGAAAAAGGCCCTGATTCTGGAGAGCGGGCTGGCGCTGTGGGATACGCTGGAGAGCTGCACCATTCAGGGCGCGCGGGATGAAACCATTCGGGACCCGGTGCCCAACGACGTGGCGGGCCTGTTAAAGGCCTCCGGCATCTGCGCCGTGGCCTGCAACGGGGCGGCGGCCCACCGGTTTTATCAGAAATTCGCCCAGCCGCTCACCGGGCTGGAGGCCCTGCGGCTGCCCAGCACCAGCCCGGCCAATGCCGCCTGGACCATGCCCCGGCTGGAGCAGGCCTGGGGCGAAGCCCTTGCCCCGTACCTGAACGGGAAGCTGTAAACAAAGCGTAAACACCCCTTCATTTCCTTGCTTTTTAGGCAGTGACACGGTACAATAAAACCAAATGTGACGGATACGATCAGGCGCTGTTTTCCCTGCAGGAAAACGGCGCGGGGCCGCCGGGAACGGCCCAGTGAGGAGCGAGTGACCATGAGCAAGTGGATCGAAAAAAAGACCCCGCCGGTGCTGCCTATTTATTTTGCGGCCCTGGTGTGGCTGGTTGGCGGCATTGTGCTGCCGCTGTACCGCCTGTGGGCTTTGGTGCTGACGGCGCTGCTCAGCGCGGCGGCCTATGCGGTGGGCGGGCGGCTGTGCCCCAGGCGGGTGCAGCGCATCGAACAGCCCTTCATGACCGGCAGCGAGGACGCAGACGCCATGCTCACCTCGGTGCAGGGCCATCTGGCCAGCCTGCACCGGCTGAATGAGCAGATCCCCGACGACGGCCTCAGCGAGGCCATCCGCCGGATGGAGACCGCGGGCAAGAGCATTCTGGACGAGGTGGAACAGCACCCGGAAAAGGCCCGGGACATCCGCCGCTTTGCCAACTACTACCTGCCGGACGCGGTGAAGATCCTGACCACCTACGCCAAGATGGAGCAGCAGGGGGTCAAGGGCGAAAACGCCGATGCCCTGCGCGCCGAGGTGGAAAAGAACGCCGCCTCCATTGCCACGGCGTTTGAAAACCAGCTGGACGCCCTGTACAGCGCCGAGGTGCTGGACATTGGGGCGGACCTGGATGTGCTGAAGAGCCTGATGAAGGGCCAGGGCCTGTAAGGCACCGCGGCCATATCCTGAGATTTTTATCGGAGAAGCCGGAAAGACGGAGCGGGCAGGCCCCGGGCCGCACTTTCTGCGTTTCGTTCGATTGACGGAATCCATTGTAAGAATTGTTTGAACCAGGCGGCTGCCCGCGGGGGAGAGAACGCGGGAAGAACCGGCCGCCCAACAGAAAGGAATGGAACCCATGGATGACAAGAACCTGACCCCCAGCCTGACCCTGGAGGATGCCCCCGCTGCACCCAGCCTGACCCTGGACCCCTTTGCCGAGGAAGAGAAGGCCAAGGCGCCCGACCCGGTAGAGGAGACCCCGCTCACCCCGGAGGAGCAGAAGATGGTGGACGACTTCGCCGAGAAGATCGACATCCGCAACTCCCAGCAGGTGCTGCAGTACGGCGCGGCCTGCCAGAAGAAGATCGGAGACTTCAGCGATGCCGCCCTGAGCAAGGTGCGCACCAAAGATATGGGCGAAGTGGGCGACATGCTCACCCAGCTGGTGGGCGAGCTGAAGGGCTTTGACGCGGCCGAGGAGCAAAAGGGCCTGTTCGGCTTTTTCAAAAAGCAGGGCAACAAGCTGGAAGCCATGAAGGCCAAGTACGACAAGGTCGAAGTGAACGTGGAGAAGATTCAGGGCGCACTGGAGGCCCATCAGGTGCAGCTGCTGAAGGATGTGGCCATGCTGGACCGGATGTACGAGATGAACATGGCATACTTCAAGGAGCTGAGCATGTACATCCTGGCCGGCAAGAAAAAGCTGGCCCAGGTGCGGCAGACCGAGCTGGTGCAGCTGACCGAAAAGGCCAAGGCCAGCGGCCTGCCTGAGGATGCCCAGGCGGCGCGGGACCTTTCGGACCTGTGCGACCGGTTTGAGAAGAAGCTGTACGACCTGCAGCTGACCCGCACCATCTCCATCCAGATGGGCCCCCAGATCCGGCTGATCCAGAACAACGACACCATGATGGCCGAAAAGATTCAGACCACGCTGGTGAACACCATTCCTCTGTGGAAGAACCAGATGGTGCTGAGCCTGGGCATGGCCCACAGCCAGCAGGCCATGGAGGCGCAGCGCGCTGTGACCGACATGACCAACGACCTGCTGAAGCACAACGCCGAGGCCCTGAAGCAGGGCACCATCGACACGGCCCGGGAGAGCGAGCGCGGCCTGGTGGATCTGGAGACCCTGCAGCAGACCAACAAGAGCCTCATCGACACCCTGGACGAACTGGCCAAGATCCAGAGCGAAGGCAAGCGCAAGCGCGCCGAGGCCGAGGTGGAGCTGGGCCGCATCGAGGGCGAGCTGAAAAACAAGCTGCTTCAGATGAACCCCCAGTAACCGGTTTGAATTTACGCGATCGAGGAAACGACCATGGAAGCATATCTGCCCTATGAGACCCCCACCGGCCCGCAGCTGGAAGTGCTGGGCGAGGTGGAAACCAAACTGCCCCAGCCGGTGCAGCGCCGGGCCACGGCCTGGGTGCTGACGGCGGTGGTGGCGCTGGCCGCAGTGTTCGGCCTGGGCGGCATGAAGCTGCAAAGCGCCCACCGGGCCGCGGTGAAGGAGTTTACCACCGGCGCCCATGAGGAGTACGAGGGCTTCAGCCTGAGCGGCGATTTGAACGAGCGGCTGGAGGCAGGGGCCACCCTGGCAAAAATCGGCAAGCAGCAGCTGGGCGAGACCAACGCCTTTGTGAGCGAAGCCTTTGCCCAGGTGGACGCCCTGAAGGAGGCCCTGGCCTCGGGCAGCCCGGCGGCCTGCTACCGGGCCAACACGGCGCTGGGCAAGGCGGTGGAGGCCCTGTACCCCAACCTGCAGGAGAACGACACGGCCAAAGCCCAGTGGGAAGAATTTAAGTCCCGCCAGTACACCATTGACCTCTCGGCATACAATAAAGTTGCGGAGCAGTACAATGACATGGCAGCCGCATTCCCCGCAAACCTGATCGGCGCGGTGTGGGGCGCAACGGAGGTGGAACCTTTCGCATGAAAAAAAGACGATTCGGGCGGCTTGCTGCCCTGGTGATGGCGCTGGCCTGCCTGGCCATGCTGCTGTGCGGCGCAAGCTTTGACATCCCGTCGGACAGCTGGGTGATGGACGAGGCGAACATCCTCAGCGCCCAGACGGAACAGTATGTGAACGAGCGCACCAAGGTCCTGTCGGACGCCTGCGGGGCGCAGATCGGTGTGGCCACGGTGGAGTACACCGGCTCGCTGAGCGTGGAGGACTACGCCTACCAGCTGGCCAACGAGTGGGGCCTGGGCGACGCCAAAAAGAACAATGGCGTGCTGCTGCTTCTGGTGCCCGGCGAGGACGACTACCGGTGCATTCAGGGCAGCGGGCTGGAGCGCACCCTGCCCACCAGCACCCTGAGCACCATTCTGCGCAGCGACATGGAGCCGAACTGGGTGAAGGGCGATTACGACACCGGCGTTCAGCAGACGGTGCAGGCCCTTTATGAAGAGCTGGCCTCCATTTACAACGTGAACACCAGCGGCGGCACAGCGGGCGGCAGCCAGCAGCAAAGCCGGCCGGCCAACAACGGAAACAGCGGCTCGGGCGTTGCCTTTCTGCTGGTGCTGGTCATTCTGGTGGTGATCGTGGTGGCGGTGCTGCTCACGCCCCGTGGGCCCCGCGGCCCCCGCGGGCCTCGCGGTGGCGGCGGCGGAAGCGGCTTCTGGGAAGGCATGTTCCTGGGCAGCATGATGGGCGGCCGCAGACGGCGCGGTTATTACGCACCGCCCCCGCCCCCTCGGCCGCCCCGCAGGCCTCAGCCCCCGCGCGGCGGCGGCTTTGGCGGGCCGGGAAGCTTCGGAGGCGGCGGTTTTGGCGGCGGCTTCGGCGGCGGATTCGGCGGCGGCCATGGCGGAAGCTTTGGCGGCGGTGGCTTTGGTGGCCACGGCGGCGGCTTCGGCGGTGGCGGAGGCGGCGGTTTCCGCGGCGGCGGAGCCGGACGCTGAGGCTGGTGCGGCCCCATACCAATATCAAAATCAAAAAGGGATGCAGACGGCTTGTCTGCATCCCTTTTTCGTATCATGTTGCGCAAATTGGCGCGATGGAAGCGGCGTGTCAGGCCTTGCCCCGCGCCCGGGCGCTGAATTCACAGCCGCAGTAGTCCTGCCGGTACAGGCCGTATTCGCGGGAAAGCTCCAGGCTGCGCTTGTAACCGTCCCGCTTTTTGAACTCGCTGGGCAGGTGGCGCAGGCCGTACCGGGCCGCCAGTTCTTCCCCGATCTGGTTGATGCGGACCGGGTCCTTCAGCGGCGAGACGGAGAGGGTGGTGGTGAACCAGACAAAGCCATGGGCCCTGGCGTACTGGGCGGCCCGCTCCATCCGAAGCCGGTAGCACACCGTGCAGCGGCTGCCCTTTTCCGGCTCCTGCTCCAGCCCCTGCACCGCGGTGTAGAATTCCTGCGGGTCATAGGGCTCTTCCACCAGCTTCACGTCCAGGGCGTGGGCCCGCTGCAGAAAGCTGGCCAGCTCGTCGGCCCGGCGGCGGTACTCCTCGGGCGGCCAGATGTTGGGGTTGTAGTACAGCACCGTGACCTGAAAATGGGCGCACAGCACCTCCAGCACTGAGCTGGAGCAGGGCCCGCAGCAGGCGTGCAGCAGCAGGGGCGGGCGCTCGTCGCCCAAAGCGGCGAACACCTGGTCCATCTGGGCGGGATAATTGGGTTTGTTGGCCATGAAAAACACCTCATCAAACACAGGCAGCCGGGGCAGCCTGCAGGAACTTGGCAGAGCGGGAAAACCGGCTCCGCCCATATTCTACCACGATTTGTTTTCAAATGGTTCAAATCTACCCCATAAATTTGCCATATGTTTCCGGTATTATACAATCACAGCAAACGAAGCGGCGTGCCAGCGCCGCAAAACCGTTTGAAGGTACAGCCGCCGGCGGCGGGGGATGCCCCCGAAACGCCGGGCCGGGCTTTTGATCCCCGGAGCAGCGGAATACCGCCGCTTTGGGCCCACTGCCCCGCTGGATGCCAGGCCGCAAGGCCCCGGCGGGTCAGACAACCAACTCCATTTCTGTGGGAAGTGTTCAAATAAATTCCTCTGTTGCAAGAACCGGTGCAGCCCTTCTTTTCCTTTCTGGGGCGGTGCCGGTTCTTGCTCTGCCCTGCGGCACCATGCTATAATAAAAACGATGGCCGGAACGAACCCCGGCCGAAAGGAGCGAGAACATGACTGAGGAAAAGATCCGCCGCATCAGCGAGCTGGCAAAGAAAAGCCGCACCCCCGAGGGACTGACCGACGAGGAAAAGGCCGAGCAGGCCAGCCTGCGGGCGGAGTATGTGGCCGCCATGAAGCAGAGCCTGCGCAGCCAGCTGGATTCCACGGTGATCGTCCGGCCGGACGGTACCCGCCAGCCCCTGAAGAAAAGCGGGCACTAAGCGGCCGAATCGGCTGCTGTTGTGCGCTGTGTGCAGACAAACGCTGAAAATGCAGGAGCTTTGGCGACAAAAAACGCTTTTTTGCGAAAAAAACGGGGCAAAAGCCCTTTTCAAACCCTGCAAAGAACGCTATAATTACTAACGGCTCTGCGATAAGAGCCTGATCATCGGCAGCGGATCCCGGGCAGAGCGCCCGGAAAAGGCTGCCCCGAAATACATTCGGATTGAGAGGAATTTCTAGTATGCTGACTGCGATTACCGGAATCAACTGGGGCGACGAGGGCAAGGGCCGTATGGTGGACCTGCTCAGCCAGGAGTATGACATCGTTTGCCGCTATCAGGGCGGCAACAACGCGGGCCACACCGTGGTGAACCCCCGCGGCAAGTTCGTGCTGAACCTGCTGCCCTCCGGCATTCTGCGCCCCGACGTGGTGTGCGTGATGGGCAACGGCATGGTCGTAGACCCCGCCCACCTGGAAAAGGAGATCGCCAACCTGCGGGCGAAGGGCATTGAGATCAGCCCCAAGAACCTGAAGATCAGCGACCGGGCTACCATCTGCATGCCCTACCATGTGGCGGAGGATGGCCTGGAAGAGGACCGCCTGGCCAAGAGCGGCAGCCAGTTCGGCTCCACCCGGCGCGGCATTGCCTACTCTTACGGCGACAAGTACATGAAGAAGACCCTGCGCATGGGCGATCTGGTTCATCTGGACGAGGCCGTGAAAAAGCGGCTGGCCACCATTGTGGAGTGGAAGAACCTGACCATGGAGGGCATTTATGGCACCCAGCCCATCAGCCTGGAAGAGACCTGGGCCTGGTGCCAGCATTACGCCGAGGTGTTCAAGGATTACATCTGCGACGTGGGCGATTACCTGACCGAGGCCGACAAGAACGGCAAGAAGATCCTGTTCGAGGCTCAGCTGGGCGCCCTGCGCGACATTGATTTCGGCATTTACCCCTTCACCTCCAGCTCCAACGTGATCGGCGCCTACGCCCCCATCGGTGCGGGCATCCCCGGCCGCAAGCTGGACCTGTCCGTCGGCATCATGAAGGCTTACTCCTCCTGCGTGGGCGAAGGCCCCTTCACCGCCGAGCTGGCCATGACCGAGGAGCAGAAGAACGAGCTGCGCCTGGCCGGCCATGAGTTCGGCGCGGCCACCGGCCGTCCCCGCCGCGTTGGCCCCTTCGACGTGGTGGCCAGCCGCTACGGTGTGGCCTGCCAGGGCGCCGATGAGCTGGCCCTGACCCTGCTGGATGTGCTGGACTACATGGAGAAGATCCCCGTGGTGGCCCATTACAGCGTGAACGGCCAGATCGTGGACCGCTTCCCCATGGGCGAGGCGCTGGACATTGCCCAGCCCGTGCTGGAGTACCTGCCCGGCTGGCACTGCGATATCACCGCCGCCCGCAAGTGGGAAGATCTGCCCAAGGAAGCTCAGGACTATGTGAGCTACATCGAAAAGGCCGTGGGCTGCCGCATTGCCTACATCTCGGTCGGCCCTGACCGGGATGCCTGCATCCGCCGCTAAGTGGTTTTGCGCTGAAACGGCAGAAAACACCCTGAATCAATCGAATCAATGGACCGAGTACGCCAATGGAGCGTTCTCGGTCCATTGTTGTATGGAACCAAATAGTAAGCCATGGCTAAATCTGGAAGCGGGGAAACGCCCGCCGAGGGCGACTGCCCTGTGCCATGCACCCCGTCCGCCGGTTTGCGGCGGGCGGGAAAAAGGAGTGGACTTTTTATGACACAGCTTCTTATCCGCCTGTTTGTGAAGAATTATCGGCAGGCCGAAGACCCGGCCGTGCGCACCAGCTACGGTAAGCTGGCCGGGTGCGTGGGCATCTTCTGCAACCTGCTGCTGGCCCTGGGCAAGTTTGCGGCGGGCACGGTGTTCGGCAGCATTGCCATTGTGGCGGACGCGCTGAACAACCTGTCGGATGCATCCTCCAGCGTGATCAGCCTGCTGGGCTTTAAGCTGGCGGCCAAACCGGCCGACAACGACCACCCCTATGGCCACGCCCGCTATGAGTATCTGGCCGGGCTGGCGGTGGCGGTGATGATTCTGGTCATCGGCGTGGAGCTGGCCAAGAGCAGCCTGGAAAAGATCCTGCACCCCACGCCGGTGCTCTTCAGCCTGGTGGCTGTGGCCGTGCTGGCGGCCTCGATTCTGATGAAGCTGTGGATGGCGGCCTTCAACCGGGAGGTGGGGCGGCGCATTCAGTCCGCCACCCTCATGGCCACCGCAGCGGACAGCCGCAACGACGTGATCAGCACCGGCGCGGTGCTGGCCGCAACGGTGATTTCCCACCTGAGCGGGCTGAACCTGGACGGCTGGATGGGCCTGGCCGTGGCGCTGTTCATTCTGTACAGCGGCGTGGGCCTGGTGCGGGACACCCTGAACCCCCTGCTGGGCGAAGCCCCCAGCGAGGAGCTGACCCGCCATGTGCACGACAAGGTGATGAGCTACCCCGGCGTGCTGGGCGTGCATGACCTGATGGTGCACGACTACGGCCCCGGCCAGCGGTTCGCCACCCTGCACGTGGAAATGGCCGCCGAGCAGGACGCACTGGAGGCCCATGACCTGATCGACAACATCGAGCACGCCTTCTGGAAAGAGGACCGGATGCACGTGGTCATTCACTACGACCCCATTGTGACCGGTGATGCGGCCGTGAACGACCTGCGGGCCTGGCTGGGCGAGGCGGTGAAAACCATCGACCCGGCCCTCTCGGTGCACGATCTGCGGCTGGTGCCCGGCACCACGCACACCAACGTGATTTTTGACTGCGTCACCCCGCCGCAGTTCCGCATGAGCGACCTAGAGGTACGCCAGGCGCTGAAGAAACTGCTGGCCCAGCGGGACCCGAAGTATGTGTGCGTGGTAAACATGGAGCACAGCTTCGCCGCCATCCCCCACGACAACTGAATCTGTATACGGCACAGGCGGCCGCACCCTTCGCAGCAAAAAAGCGGGGAGTGCGGCCGCTTTTTGTCACTTCCCCGGCGTGCGGCAAAATCTGCCCGGGCGGGCCGCTTACACTGTGCACAAGGACAGGCAGGCGGCCGGGGCCGCCGCACGCGGAAAGGCGGAGGAATATGTTGGAACAATTGCGGAAACAGGCGGGGGACAAAGCGGCGCTGTGGGCGCTGGGGCTTCAGGCGGGCACGGCGCTGCTGGGGTTCGTGCTGGCCGGCGGGCAGGTGTTCGGCGGGCTTTCGCCCTTTGGGCTGGCGCTGGTGATGGGGCTGGACCGCACGCTGGTGCCCGCCGCCGGGCTGGGGGCTTTGGTGGGCAGTCTGGTGCGGCTGCCCCCAGTGGATGCCCTGCGCTGCACCGGGGCGCTGGCTGCGGCGCTGGGCGGGCGGCTGCTGGTGCCCAAAAAGCGCTGGGCCGGAATGGCGGCGGGGGCGGGCTGCCTGCTGACGGTGCAGCTGATTTTGATCGTATGCGGGCTGGGCAGCCTGCCGGAGGCCTGTGTTGCTCTGGGGGAAGCAGTCCTCAGCGCCGGGCTGGGGGCACTGCTGCTTCGGCGGGAGAGCGGGGCAGCGCTTCTGGCGGTGGGCATCATGCTGGCGGCCAGCCTGCAGCGGTTTGCCCTTGGCCCGGTGCAGCCGGGGCTGGCCTTGGCGGGCACGGCGGCCCTGGCGCTGGCCTTTCGGGGCCGGGTGCAGGAGACGGCTCTGGCCGCGGCGGCACTGGGCAGTGCGGCGGCAGCGGCCACACCGGCATACAGCGGCGGCGCGCTGGGGGTCTGCCTTGGCGCGCTGGCCGCGGCCTGTCTGGCCCCGGGCGAGCGGGCGGGCGGCGGTGCGCTGTACATTCTGGGGGCCGTGCTGGCCACGGCCACCGCCCCGACCCCGCAGGCGGCGGCTGGCTGTGCGGCCACGGCCGCCGTGAGCGAAGCGGTGTTCTTCTGCCTTCCGCGGGCCTGGATGCTGGCCCTGCCGGGGGCAAGGCCCCTTGGGCAGAGCAGCCATGCGGCGCTGGTGGGGGTGAGCGGGCGGCTGAACGCGGTGGCCGATGCGCTGGCGGATGTGGCGGACACCGTGGAGGAGGTGAGCCGCCGCCTGCCCCCCAAAGGCGAGAACTTTAACTTTGTGGCGGACTACGTGGCCGGGCAGCTCTGCCGAAGCTGCCCCGGGCGGGAGAGCTGCTGGATCGCCGGGTACGACCGCACCATGGAGGGGCTGTTTGCCCTGAAAAAGCCGCTGGAAGCGACCGGCCGCGTGGCGGTGGAGCAGCTGCCGGGGCAGCTGGCGGGCTGTCTGCACCCCATGGAGCTGTGCGGCTGCGCGGGGCAGGGGTATGCGGTGCTCTGCGGCCGAAGGGAGACCCGCCTGCAGGGGCAGGCCCTGCGCACGGCCCTGACCGAGCAGTACAGCGCCGTGGCCGGTGCGCTGGCCCGTATGGCAGAGGAGCTGAGCCAGGGCGGAACGGAGGACCCGGTGCGCGCCCGGCGGCTGGCGGGGCTGTTTGCCAACCTGGGGCTGGAACCGCTGGAGTGCCGGGTGCAGCTGGACCCACTGGGCCGGCTGAACGCCCAGGTGACGGTGAACCGCACGGCCTTCAGCCCGGAAGAGCGGGAGCAGCTGCGGGACGAGGTGCAGCACCTGTGCCGAAGCCCGCTGGCGCTGCCGCAGGTCACCCATTGGCGCACGGTGACCACCCTGACCTTTGCGGAGCAGAGCTACTATACCCCGGTGTTCGGCCTGGCCCAGCGGCCGGCGCAGGAGAAGTTCAGCGGCGACGCGGCCCAGCAGTTCTGCGATGGCTTTGGCCGGGCCCACATGCTGCTGTGCGACGGAATGGGCACCGGCGGGCTGGCGGCGGTGGATGGGGCCATGGCTGCCAACCTGACCGCCCGGCTGGTGCGCACAGGCTTTGCGGGCGAGACGGCCGCCCGGCTGGTGAACGTGGCGCTGAACCTGAAAAGCGAGGAGGAGAGCGGTGCGGCGCTGGACCTGCTCACGCTGGACCTGTACACCGGGCAGGCCCGGCTGTATAAGGCGGGCGCGGCCCCCACACTGCTGCGGCAGGGGGAGAAAACCCGCTGGCTGGGGGAGGACGGCCTGCCCATGGGCATTCTGGGGCAGGTGCGCGGGCGGGAGCTGCGCTTCAGCCTGGCCGCCGGAGACCTGGCGGTGCTGTTCAGCGATGGGGCTTTGGCCGACGGGCCGGAATGGGCGGCCCAGCAGCTGGGCCTGTGCGCCGCGGCGGGCAACACCCCGCAGGAGATGGCGGACATTCTGGCGGATGGGGCCGTGCGGCGCGCCCTGCCCGGCCGCCGCCGGGACGACGTGACCGTGGCCGTGCTTCGGCTGGACAAGACCCCCTGAGGGCGCAAAAGCAAACATGACGCAGAAAACAAAGGTCATTTCCCGGAGCAAACCGAATTGCTGTGGGAAATGACCTCTTTTTATTTTGGGAAAGTTCTTGTAAAATCCCGGTTGAAAAACTTGCCGCCCGGTGTTACAATCGACACATATTCCAGAAAACACCCGGAATGTTTGGGCGGATGGAGAAGAAAAAACGCCGGAACAAGGGGTGCGCGGCTCTGGATGACACAGTGAGGAAATAGGAGAATTGCGGCAATGTTTATGACTTTGGTTTCCTGGCCGACCCTGATCTTTTTGTGCTTTATGGTGGGCCTTGCAGGCTTTGTGGACGCTTCGGCGGGCGGCGGCGGCCTGATCAGCCTGCCTGCCTACATGGTCACCGGCCTGCCGGTGCACCTTTTGTACGGTGCCAACAAGTTTTCGTCCGCCTGCGGCACGACCTTTGCGTCGGCCATGTTCTTCCGCAGCGGCGCGCTGGACCTGCAGGTGGCGCTGATCGCGGCGGCGGCCAGCTTTGCGGGCAGCACGCTGGGCTCCCGGCTGGTGCTGCTGCTTTCCGGCGAGGTGCTGAAGATCATGGTGCTGGTGATGCTGCCCATTGCGGCCATCATCATCTTCACCCAGCGCAAGCTGCCGGAGGAGGACCGCTCCAGCCAGGTGCCCCGCAAAAAGGCGTTGGTTCTGGCGGCGGTGATCGGCCTGCTCATCGGCCTGTACGATGGCCTGGTCGGCCCGGGCACCGGCACCTTTGCCATCATCGCCTTCACCTCCGTGCTGAAGTTTGACCTGCGCACGGCTTCGGGCAACGCCAAGGTGCTGAATCTGGCCAGCAACTACGCCAGCCTCATCACCTACATCGGCGCAGGCAATGTGCCTTTTGCGCTGGCCATTCCCTGCGCGGTGTGCAACATTCTGGGCGCCATTCTGGGCAGCCACTTCGCCCTGAGCAAGGGCGGCAAGTTCATTCGCCCCATGCTTCTGGTGGTGCTGGTGCTGCTGCTGGGCAAAATGGCCATGGATCTGTTGGGCTGAGCGGACATTCTTAATAAAACAAACCGGCGGCCGGTATCTCAAATGGATACCGGCCGCCGGATTTTTTATGCAATTATGCAGTTGGAATCAGGCACAAAGCCTGAGCCGAGAAGCGGTTTTACGCCTTGTTGGCGCTGCCGAACAGCTCGATCTTCTCCTTAACGGTCGCCTTGATGGCTTCCACGCCGGGAGCCAGCAGCTTGCGGGGGTCAAAGCCCTTGCCTTCCAGATCCTTGCCGGCCTCGATGTACTTGCGGGTGGCGGCAGCGAAGGTCAGCTGGCACTCGGTGTTCACGTTCACCTTGGACACGCCCAGGCTGATGGCCTTCTTGACCATCTCGGTGGGAATGCCGGAACCGCCGTGCAGAACCAGAGGAATGTTGTCGGTGGCCTTGTGGATGGCGTCCAGAGCCTCAAAGTCCAGGCCCTTCCAGTTGGCGGGGTACTTGCCGTGGATGTTGCCGATGCCGGCGGCCAGGAAGTCCACACCCAGGCCGGCGATCTTGGCGCACTCGGCAGGGTCGGCCACTTCGCCGGCGCCGATCACGCCGTCCTCTTCGCCGCCGATGGCGCCCACCTCGGCCTCAATGGAGATGCCGTTGTCGTGGGCCAGCTTGACCAGCTCGGTGGTCTTGGCCACGTTCTCGTCGATGGGATAATGGCTGCCGTCAAACATGATGCTGGTGAAACCGGCCTCAACGCAGGCCTTGGCGCCCTCGTAGGTGCCATGGTCCAGGTGCAGGGCCACGGGCACGGTGATGCCCAGGCATTCGTCCATGGCCTTGACCATGGCGGCAACGGTCTTAAAACCGGTCATGTATTTACCGGCGCCCTCAGAGACGCCCAGGATCACGGGGCTGTTCATCTCCTGCGCAGTGAGCAGGATGGCCTTGGTCCACTCCAGATTGTTGATGTTGAACTGGCCCACGGCATAATGACCGTCACGGGCTTTGATGAGCATATCGCGTGCGCTTACCAGCATTTCACATACCTCCATTACTTACGGCACATCCAAAAACGGTTTTGATTTTCCGGATGCACCCCGGGCCGTGCGGAGCGGACCGCACAGCACTTCCTAGTGCACAGTATACCCCAAAGCGGGGGCAAAATCAATCACCGGGGCACATCCTGCATCAAAAGAAAAGCCGCATGCGGTTTCTTCCATGCGGCGAGATGGCTTTATTTCGCCCGGCGGGTGGCCCGGCCCCCGGCCGGCTTCGGGGCTTCGCCTTTGGGCAGGTGGGCGCGGGCATAGGCAAAGATGAACTGCTGGGCAATGCCCTGGGTGCCCCGGCAGCACACCGGAATGCCCCGGGGGAACAGCCGGGCCATGGCCCGCTTCATCCACACGTCCAGCGGGAAGGCGTCCCAGCGGCCAAGGCCGTACAGCAGCGTGCAGTCGGCCACCTTGGGTCCCACGCCGTGAATGGTCATCAGGGCAGCCCGGGCGTCTGCCAGCGGCAGCGCGGCCAAAGCCTCCGGCCCGGGCAGGGGGCCGAGCACCTTTTGGGCGGCATCCGCCAGATAGGCGGCCCGCCAGCCGGCTCGCAGGGTGGCCAGCTGTTCTTCGGTGCAGGCGGCCAGCTGCTCCGGGGTTGGGAAGGCGTATTGCCCGTTTCCCAGAGGGCTGCCGCAAAGGGCACACAGCCGCTCCACCAGGCCCCGAATGCGGGGGATGTTGTTGTTCTGGCTGAGAATGAAGGTGCACAGCGTTTCAAAAAAGGGCTGGCGCAGTACCCGAATGCCCGGGTTTTCGGCCACACAGGCCGCCAGCCGCCGGTTGCCCGCCTGATAGCAGGCCAGAAGGGCGGGGTAGTCCACGTCCAGAGCAAAATAGCGGCACCAGAAGTCCCGCTCGGCCTCCGTCGGCCCCTCCAGAATCAGCGTGTCCCCCTCCATGCGGGCCAGAACCGGGCGGCCATCCACCACCCCGGCCCAGCCTGCGGGGATCCTGCTCCAGCGGAAGCACTGGCCGCAGTCCAGAGTGCTGTCCAGTTCCAATCCGTCCGTATGTTCCAGGCGCAGCATTGCCATCCCTCATTTCCTGTGGTGTGAGCAGGCGGCCAGGCGCCTGCATCTTTTTCACATTTTAACACGGAAGGCGAGTTTTCCACAAGCCCGGGCGCGCCGCGGCAAAACCGGTCGCAGCTGGAAAAAACCGGGAAAAACACTTGGAAAAACCAGACAGTTTTGACGAAAAAAATCCTGCAAAATTGGCGAAATCCGGGCTTGACAGTCGGACTTCAACGGGCAGTTTAGGGGACAGTTTTCCACATCGTGTTGAAAGCGGTGTGGAGAACCGGGCTTTCAACGGGCCAAAAGTGGGCAAAAATGCGGGTTTTGCACACTTTCAACCGAGTTTTCAACACCGAAATCGCCGGTGGAAAGTCATCGGGCGATGTACAAGCTGTATAAAACCGGTAAAAAACATCGAACTACGGAAGCCCTGCGCCGGCCGCCCGACATGGGGCGAGCGGCCGGGCCGGGCGAAGGGGGTGGGCGGATTTTCCATATCCCCGGGCCGCCGGGGCCCAAAATGCAGCGGGCGGGGCGGCATGGGCACCCCCCCGCGAAAAAACCTCAGAAAGTGGAGGCTTTGCGCGGAAAACAGGTGGTAAAGAAGTACAAAACGTGGTATTATGAACTATAAGCCGCCCTCTGCGCCGAGAATGCGCACATCCACGGGGCGCGGGGCCGGGAAAAACGGCCCGAACCGAAGAAATTTCCAACAAAAAACAGCCGGGCGGCCCGGCGCAGTGCGCCCCTGGAGCCGCCCAGAAAGAGATAGAGATCATGGAACAGAAAGCCCCCCAGACCGAACATCTGATTTACGGCAAAAACCCGGTGACCGAGCTGCTGAAGAGCGGCGCCGGGGTGGACACTGTGCTGCTGAGCGACGGGCTTGCCCCCCAGGTGGCCGCCTATTACACCGCCATGGCCAAAGAGGCCGGTGCGGTGGTGAAGCGGGTGAAGCCCGCCAAGCTGAAGGCCATGTGCGAGACCGACAGCCACCAGGGCGTGGCCGCCTGGGCCAGCCAGATCGAATACGCCACGCTGGAACAGCTGCTGGACAGCGCCGCCCAGAAGGGCGAGCCGCCCTTCCTTGTGCTGGCCGACGGCGTGGAGGACCCCCACAACCTGGGCGCGATCCTGCGCTCGGCGCTGCTGTGCGGGGCGCACGGCGTGGTCATTCCCAAGCGGGGCGGCGTGGGCATCACCGGCACGGTGCTGAAGGCCAGCGCCGGGGCCGCTACCCGCCTGCCGGTGGCCCGCGTGGCCAACATCGGCGAGGCCATCCGCCGCCTGAAAGAGCAGAACGTGTTTGTGTATTGCGCCGATATGGACGGCGTTTCCCTGCACAAAAACAACCTGACCGGCCCCATTGCGCTGGTGATGGGTTCGGAGGGCAAGGGCGTCAGCCCGCTGGTCAAGCGCCTGTGCGACGGTGTGGTGCGGCTGGACATGGCCGCCCAGGGCACCGGAGTGGACAGCTTCAACGTCTCGGTGGCGGCGGGCATCATTCTGTATGAGATCAGCCGCCAGCGCAGCGGGCAGTGACCCTGCGTGAATGATTCCGCCGGGCCTGCCCATACTGAAGGCCGGCCGCGGCCGTTTTATCAAGCAGGATGCGGTCATGAAGGAGAAAGCAATGTCCCAGAACAAATATTCCAGCTCGGTGGACGCCATCATTGAGGGGCTGCGCCGCCGCCAGGAAGAGGCCCCCGCCCAGGACGAGAGCCAGGTGGACGACATTCTGGCCAGCCTGGGGCGGGAACCCCGCCGCCCGGTGGAGCGGCTGGTGCCGCCCGCCGAGAAACCCGCGGAGGAACCGCAGCCCCCGGCCGAGCCGCAGGCCCCGGCAGCCCCGGAACCGGCAGCCGACGAAGCGGCCGAAGCGCCGCAGCCGCCCGAGCGGCCGCCGGTGCAGGAACCGACGGAACAACCGAAACCGGCCGAGCCGGAAAACCCGGCGAAGCAGGACGAACTGCCCACCGGCGAAGTGCTGCTGGAGGAGGACGACCAGGGCGAATTTTCCACCGGCGCGGAAATCACCGACGAGTTCACCACCTTCTTCACCACCCCGGTGATGGAGCAGGAAGAGCCGCAGTGGACGGTGAGCGGCTTTTTGAGCCGCAAAAAGAAAAACAAAGAGCCGGAAAATCAGGCCCCCACGGGCGAGGTCGCCCTGGACCTGAACGGGCAGACGGTGGAGGAAGAGTCGGGCGGCGACACCATTCAGCTGAACGCTTTTGAGGAGCAGACCGGCGAGCAGCCCCTGCCCCCCGCCGAAGAGGAGGCGGACGGCCCGGACGAGCCCACCCGCCGCCTGGACGGGGAGGAAGAACCCAAACCACGCAAAAACCCGCTGCTTCGGCTGTTCGGCCGGGAAGAGCCGGGCGAGGCCCCCTTTGAGGAGCCGGAACCGGAAGCAGAGGAGGCCCCGGCGCTGGAGTACAACGCCCTGCAGGACGCCCCGGCGGTCAGCGAAGTGCTGGCCAAACAGAACGCCCGCCTGACCCTGACCAGCGCCCTGTGCGCCCTGATCGCGGCGGTGATGCTCTATCTGGGCGTGACGGCCACGGGCGTGATCGCCCCGCTTTCCGCCCTGGACCCGGCCATTGCACCGGGGGCCTTTCTGGGCGTGGAGCTGACGCTGCTGGCGGCAGGCTGCCTGCTGGCGCTGCCGGTGTTGAAAACCGGCCTGAAGGGCCTGGCCAAGGCCGCCCCCAGCCGGGACAGCCTGGCCGCCCTGGCGGCGGTGGGGGCCGTGCTTCAGCTGCTGCTCTGCTTTTTGATGCTGGAGAGCTATGAGCCGGAGCGCATGACCCTGTTTGCGCCGCTGGCGGTGCTGGCCCTGGCCTGCACGCTGGCCGGGCACCGGGTGATGGGCGAGAGCGTGGCCCGGAATTTTGACCTGGTGAGCGCCGGGGTGGAGCACTCGGCGGCGTATCGGCTGCAGAACCGTGACCTGACCAATCTGCTGGCCAGCGGCCTGGGCGAAGAAGAGCCCTGCCTGCTGGTGAGCCGCCCCACCGCACTGGTGAAGGACTTTTTGAAGCGCAGCGGCTCCCGCCGGGCGGGCGACCGCCTGGCCCAGCGCCTGGCCTGGGGGCTGGGCGGCGTGGCCGTCGTTACCGCGGTGGTTGCCTTGGCGCGTGGCAAGGGCGTGCTGGTGGCCGCCGGGGCGCTGGCCGGTACCCTGTGCATGGGGGCACCGCTGTGTGCCACGCTGATCGCCGGTATGACCAGCTGGATGCAGCAGCGGGCCGCCTCCCGCGTGGGGGCGGTGGTGCCCGGCTGGTCCAGCATGGAAGAACTGGGCCAGGTGAACACCATCGTCACCGAGGGGCACGACTTGTTCCCCACCGGCTGTGTGACCCTGCACGGCCTGAAAACCTTTGAGAAAGAGCGCATCGATCTGGCCATCCTCTACGCGGCCTCGGTGCTCATTGCCGGGTGCGACACCCTGCGGGACCTGTTTTTGGAGATCATCCAGAACCGCACCGAGATCCTTTATAAGGTGGAAAGCCTCACCTGCGAGCAGGGTAAGGGCTTTACCGCCTGGGTGGACGGCCACCGCATCGTGATCGGCGGCCGGGCCATGATGACGGCCCATCAGGTGGGCATTCCTTCCCATGACTGGGAGGAGCGGTACACCCATGGCCGCCTTCAGCCGGTGTATCTGGCCGTGAGCGGCAAGCTGTTCGGCATGTTCGTGGTGGGCTATCAGGGCAGCCGGGAGATCGCAGCTTCGCTGCACACGCTGCAGAAGAGAGGCCTGTCGCTGCTGGTGCGCACCGATGACTTCTCGCTGACCAGCGACCTGATCGAACAGGCGTACCGCCTGCGGCCCGGCAGCGTGAAGGTGCTGACCGAGAACGAAACCAACCAGCTGGCCACGGCCACCGGCTATCTGCCGGAAAGCGAGGGCTGCATGGTGCATCTGGGCAGCCTGGCCAGCTATGTGGGCGGCCTGCACGCGGCGGCCTGTGCCGTTTCGGCCGAGAAGAGCGCCAACCTGGTAATGGCGGTTTCGGTGGCGGTGAGCGCGCTGGTGGCGCTGGTGCTCAGCTTCAGCGGCGGGCTGGCAAGCCTGGCCCTGCCGGCGGCGGTGCTGTATCAGCTGGCCTGGGCGGTGCCTGCCCTGGCGCTGCCGCTGACTCGAAACAGCCGGAATTAAAGGCTTTGAAAATCTTCTCACGGAAATTCAGCCATTTCCGTGCATCACACTGGTTTTGCATTTTGAAAGCACTCATTGGAGTGGCCCAAAAACGATTCGGGAATGCTTCGACCATGTTCCCGATTATCTGGAACAGTATATTCCCGATTTCCAGATCCGGGTTGTCGAGGTGACATTCCTTAGCGATTTTGCGATTGTGGCAGACTATTTCAGACAGATGCGGTTGACGGGAACCTACAATCCGCCAACTACAGTTGTTCAGCATGTAGATGAAATGCTCAAAATGCTGGAAGCGTTTGCGAAAGATCAAAACTCAAAAATTGTTCTTCGAAAGTCTATGAAGACTTTCGAAGAAGAAAAGGAGGTCCCTATGACAAGTAGCATCGACAAAATGCTTGAAAAAAACGCGACCGAAGCGAAAATGATGGCGCTTGCAGAAGCAGTCAAGGGTCTCATGGAAACGTCGCATAATTCCTTTGACGGCGCGGCAGAGGCTATGAAGATTCCTCCTGAGCAGCGCCCGGCAATCCAAAAGTATCTCGGCTTGTGAGCCCACAGCATTCATGGCCGGCCGATGATGTTTTCTCGCAGGCCGTGCCAATGATGCCGTTCGGAGTTTGCGTTTATCCGAAAATATTGTTTGCTAAAAATCAAACGGTGAAAACTGCCATTCGGAATTCCATGAAGAGTTTCGAAGGCAAAAAGGAGATCCCTATGGAGAGCGTTGTCGACAAATGGTTAGAAAAAATCATAGCTGAAGGGCAAAGGAAGGTACTTGCAGAAGCAGTCAAGAGTCTCATGGAGACGTCGCATAATTCCTTTGATGATGCGGCTGAGGCCATGAAGATTCCTACGGAGCAGCGTCCCGCGATCCGAGAGTATCTCGGCTTGTGAGCCACAGCATTCATGAGCGGCCTATGATGTTTTCTTGTAGGCCGTGCAGGCGACGCCGTTCGGAGTTTGCGTTTATCTGAAAATATTGTTTGCTAAAAATCAAACGGTGAAAACTGCCATTCGGAATTCTGTGAAGAGTTTCGAAGGCAAAAAGGAGATCTCTATGGAGAGCGTTGTCGACAAATGGTTAGAAAAAATCATGGCAGAGGCTAAAGCCAAAGGAAGAGCTGAAGGAAGAGCTGAAGGAAGAGCTGAAGGAAGAGCTGAAGGAAGAGCTGAAGGAAAAAGAGAGGCTGCCGCAGAACTCATCAAGGGGTTGATGGAGACGTCGCATAAATCCTTTGATGATGCGGCAGATGCCTTGAATATTCCTCTTGAGCAGCGCCCGGCAATCCGAAAGTATCTCGGCTTGTGAGCCCACAGCATTCATGAACGGCCTATGATGTTTTCTTGTAGGCCGTGCAGGCGACGCCGTTCGGAGTTTGCGTTTATCTGAAAATCTGGGGCAATACTATCTAATAAAAGAACAAGACACGAATTTCGTACTCCGAAAGGGGCGCGAGGTTCGTGTCTTTATTGAACGCTTGTAAAAGCAACTGTACGGCGCCAGAACGGTGTGCCCCAGGCGGGCCGCGGTTCCGGCGCTTTTTTGTTTTGCGGTGCAGATTGGCGGTTTTGCAGGGGCGATACAATTTCACAAAAACGCAAAGCAAGATTCGGCGTTTTGGCTGATTGACAATTCGGAGATTCATGGTAAAATCTTAAATAAGAATTATTCCTGTTTAAGCAAAGGGCCGTTCGCCCATCCTGAGAAGCGGCCCGGAACATCCACCTGACTCAATCATTGAAAAAAGGAGAACAGCACCATGGAACTGAAAGGCAGCAAGACCGAAGCCAACCTGCTCACCGCGTTTGCGGGCGAGAGCCAGGCCTACACCAAATACGGCTATTACGCCTCCAAGGCAAAGAAGGAAGGCTACAACCAGATTTCTGCCCTGTTTACCGAGACGGCCGGCAACGAGAAGGAGCACGCCAAGATCTGGTTTAAGCTCCTGCACGACGGCATGCCCGACACTCTGACCAACCTGGCCGATGCCGCCGCCGGTGAAAACTACGAGTGGACCGACATGTACGCCCAGTTCGCCGCCACGGCGCGGGAGGAAGGCTTTGACCACATCGCCTACCTGTTTGAGCATGTGGGCGCCATTGAGAAGGAGCACGAGGAGCGCTACCGCAAGCTGGCCGAGAGCATCCAGAACGGCACCGTGTTTGCCCGCCAGACCGAGCAGGTGTGGATCTGCACCAACTGCGGTCACATCCATGTGGGCACCCACGCCCCCGAAAAGTGCCCCGTGTGCGATCATCCTCAGGGTTACTTCGTGCTGCGCGCCCAGAACTATTGAGTGCGTTTGTGGAAACCGCGTGAGCTGAGAAAATACACCCGGAACCTCCAAATTTGATCGTTGCCCCGGCGGGCGGCCCGTTGTGCTGCCCCGCCGGGGCTTTTTTGTGTGCCGCGCCGCGGCCTTTGGTTGGAGAAGAGTGGCGGGGCAGCAGGGGGGCGGGCTGGCTTGTGTTCCACCCTTGTTTGCTGTATAATAAAGCGATTCTACACAAAAAGCGGCGGAACCGAACCCGCCGAGCAACGAAGAGCAATAAGAAGAGCAATAAAACGAAAGGGGGCTTTGCGATGGCCGTTCTGCACGGGAACCTCAAGAAGCTCGCGGGGCTGGCGGCGCTGCTTCTGGTCTGCCTGCTGGCGGTGGGCTGGGGCTACACGCAGGTGCGCGCCGACGCCGATGACCGGGCGGAGTACCGCATTGTAAACGATGAATACAGCCAGGTGCTGGCCCCGGCGGACCCCGCGGCCGGGCTGGACCAGACTCTTCAGCTGAAGGCAGGGGAGCCGCTGTACGGCGTGCGGCTGCTGTTCGCCACCTACGAGCGGGTGGCGCAGGGGCAGCTCACCGCGCAGCTGCTGGACGGCGCAGGCCAGCCGGTGGCCACCGCCGCCTGCAATTTGACCGAGCTGCTGGACAATACCTTTTACGGGCTGGTGTTTGACCAGCCCTACACCGCCCCGGCGGATGGGGCCTATACGCTGCACCTGAGCTTTGCCCCCCTCACCGAAGAGGACCGGGTGGGCCTGCATTGCAGCCAGGGGGCAGTGGAGGGCTTTGCCCTTGCCCAGGCGGATGGCCGGGCACTGGATGCCACCGCCGCCCTGCAGTACATGACGGATTACACCGGCCGCTGGCCCAGCCGGGGCTTTTTGCTGATCGGTCTGCTGTGCACGGTGGGCATTGTGGGGGCGGCGGCGCTGCTGTGGTGGGGCAAAACGCCCCATCTGCGGGCGGCGTTCTGCCTGGCCGGGGCCGCGCTGGGCCTCGCCTTTGCGCTGGCCACCCCGCCGCTGGGCGGCCCGGATGAATACGTCCACTTTGCGGGCAGCTATGCTACTGCCAGCCGCCTGATGGGCCAGCCGGATTACGACGATGAGGGCGGCCTGTGGGTGCGGGACTGCGACGAGCCCTATGTGACGGCCGAGACCGGCCCCGCAGACGCCTTTGTGTACCATCGGGTGTTCTCCACCCTGACCGAGCACGGCTGCGCCCGCGACCTGCTTCACGCCGTGGAGGTGCGCAGCCCGGGCAGCATGGTGCAGCTGCTGTACCTGCCCCAGACGCTTGGGGTTCTGCTGGCGCGGCTGCTGGGGCTTGGCTTTACCGGCCTGATCCTTGCAGGGCGGCTGTGCAACCTGGCGGTGTATCTGGCGCTGACGGCCTTTGCCATGGGCCGCACCCGGCGGGGCCGGGGCATTCTGCTGGCGGTGGGGCTGCTGCCCGGCTGCCTGCAGCAGGCCGCCAGCTTCTCGCCGGATGCGCTGGTGCTGGGGCTGGCCTTTGCCTTCACCGCCCACTGCCTGGGCATGGTGTGGGCAGGGGGCCCGGTGCGCCCGGCGGAGGCCGTGCCGCTGCTGGTGCTGGCGGCGGCCCTTGGCCCGGCCAAGGCGGTGTATGTGCTGCTGGTGGGGCTGGTGCTGCTGGTGCCCGCCCGGCGCTTTGCCGGGCTGCCCCGCTGGGCTGAACCGGGCCTGAAACTGGGGGCTGCCGCGGCGGCGCTGGCCGGCTGGGGCGTATACAATCTGGAATATGTACGGTACATTCTGCGTGATGTAAATGAAATTGCCGTGTTTGGGCTGGCCGCGGCGGCCATTCTGCTGCTTTTGGCGGCCCGCCCGGCCTGGAACTGGTGGAAGAGCCGCCCGGCCCGCGTACGCCGCGCCCTGGCCGCGGGGGCAGTTCTGGCGCTGGCTGCGGCTGCTTTCGCGGCGCTGAAGGCGCTTCATCTGGGCGGCGACCTGACCCCGGAGCAACTGGCCGAGGGGATGCAGCCCAACGGCGATTCCATCTACACCTGGTCGGTGGGGTACACCCTGCGGCACCTGCCGGCCCTGGCCAAACTGCTGGTGGGCACCCTGTGCGCCAAGCTGCCCCAGCTGATTCAGGAGATGATGGGGGCCTGCCCCGGCGAGCCCATCGTGTATGGGGCCGAGCTGAGCTGGGCCATCACCATCGGGCTGCTGTTCACCACGCTGCTGGCCGCCTGCCGCCCGGTGGGGGCGCCGCCCCGGCTGGAGCGGGGCACCCGTCTGGTGCCCGCGCTGGCGCTGGTGGGGGTGTGCGGCCTGCTGGTGCTGGCCTGCCTGACCTGGACGCCGGTGAACTATACGATCCTGTTTGGCCTGCAGGGGCGGTATTTCCTGCCGGTGCTGCCGCTGGCGCTGCTGCTGTGGGGCGAAAACCGCTGGCTGTGCCTGGGCCGGGACCTGACGCGCCCCCTTGCGCTGGCCCAGACGGCGCTGTGCGGTTTGGCCGCGCTGCAGACCATGGCGCTGTTTGCGGCAAGATAAAATCGGAAAGCCTCTTGCAAAAAGGCGGCATTCTGGGTATGATAAAAAAGCGGCAGTGGGCAACCCTGCCGCCATGTGTGGGAAACAGGCCTGCCCCGGCCTGGGCCGCCCGGCGGCCGCGAAAACAGGGCCGATCATTTTATATTCAATAACAGGAGGAAACAACCATGGTTGTGACCAAGGATACCATCATCGACGAGATTCTGAAGGCGGACAAGGACACCGCGCCCTACTTCCTGGAGATCGGTATGCATTGCCTGGGCTGCCCGGCTTCCCGCGGGGAGACCCTGGAGCAGGCCTGCGACGTACACGGCACCGACGTGGACGATCTGGTGGAGAAGCTGAACGCCCACTTCGGCAATTGAGCCCTGTGCTGGATGCCCGTTTGGCGGCGGCGGCGGCGCTGGTGCGCCCCGGCCACCGTGCGGCCGACATTGGCTGTGATCACGGCCTGCTGACGGCGGCGCTGGTGGGCAGCGGGCGCTGCCCCTTTGTGGTGGCGGCGGATCTGCGCAGCGGGCCGCTCTCGGTGGCAGAGAAAAACCTCACAAAGGCCGGCCTGATGGAAAAGGTCAGCTTGCGCCTGGGCGACGGGCTGAGCGTGCTTGCCCCCGGCGAGGTTCAGGATGTGGTGATCGCCGGCATGGGCGCCGAGACCATCTGCGACATCATTGGGGCGGCCCCCTGGCTGCGGAATCCGGCCATTCGCCTGGTGCTGGTGCCGGCCACAAAGCATTCGATTCTGCGGCGCTGGCTGTGCCGAAACGGCTTTGCCCTGCGGGAAGAGCGGCTGGCCCAGGTGGGGCGGCGCTTTTACGCGGTGATGGCGGCGGAGTACAGCGGCCGGCCCTTTGAGCCGGAGGGGGAGTTCTGCCTGCTGGGCCTCACGAAGGGCCTTGAAGGCTGGCAGCCCTACCTGCGCCAGCAGCTGCCGAAGCTGCAGAAGTACCGGCTGGGCGCCCCGCTGGAGGAACAGCAGCCCATTGACGCGCTGCTGGCCCGGCTGGAGGGAATGCTGGAGGGCGAACCGTAACCCCCTTGAAGTATGAAATCTGGGCCGGGGCGGGCCTGAACGCAGCCCCGGCTTTTTGCTGACGGCAGAAGGCCAAACGTTCTGCCGCAAATGCCTTGAAAAGGAGCTTGACCATGAAACCTGTATCTGTGGGCCAGGTGTTGGCCTTTATGGAGCAGTGGGCCCCTCAGGACCTGGCCGAGAGCTGGGACAATCCGGGCCTGCTGGTGGATTGCGGCGCGCCGGTGGCGGGAATTCTCACGGCGCTGGAGGTGACCGGCCCGGTTATTCGGGAGGCGGCCGAGGAGGGCTGCGGTCTGATCGTGTGCCACCACCCAGTGATTTTTCACCCGCTGAAGAAGCTTGGCCCCCAGGATCTGGCGTTCCGGCTGGCCCAGCGGGGCATTTCGGTCATCTGCATGCACACCAATCTGGACGCGGCCCAGGGCGGCGTGAACGACCTGCTGGCCCGTTCCATGGGGCTGGTGGGGGTGGACCCCTTTGCGGGGCTTGGGCGCGTGGGCACGCTGCCCGCCACCACCACCGCCCGCGGCCTGGCCGAGGCGGCCGCTGAAGCGCTGGGCGTCCATGTGAAATGGGCGGATGGCGGCAAGCCCATCCGCCGCCTGGCTGTTGTGGGCGGCGCAGCCGGGGATATGTGGCGGCAGGCGAAGGCAGAGGGCGCGGATGCGCTGCTCACCGGCGAGGTGAGCCACCACGAGGCGCTGGACGCCCGGGAGGCGGGCTTCACCCTGCTGGCGGCCGGGCATTACGGCACCGAATGGCCCATTGCGGCAGAGATCGCCTGCCGCCTGCAGGAGGCCTTCCCGGATGTGAAGGTCGTGCGCAGCGAGGCCAACAAGGACCCCTTCGAGTATCTTTAAAGCAGCGTAAGCGGCGTGCCCGGGCGGGAAAGTTTGCGAAACACGCCTCCGGGTGTTGAATGCACCGGGAGGGGAAAAGGCAGCCCGCCCTGCACCCGCCTGCGTCGGGGGCGCCGTGAACAGCAGCGCCGCCCGAATGCCCCCCCGAACCAATGGCTCTCTGTGCCCCCTATTATAATATGTATTATAAGGGGCACGGAACAGGGCAGAAAACCGGAGCGGAAAGCGGAAACGGGTGAGGGCACAGCAGGGGAAGCCCTCCCTGTTGAATGCTTGCCTTAGACGTGCCGGACGCGCCGGATGTGCCGGGCGTGCCCGGTACGGCGGCGCGAAACGCAACACCGAAATCCAATTGGAACATAAACAGGTTTCGGGGCGTGAAGCGCGGATTCCGTGAGATTCCGTAAGAGAATGGAATCCTTTGCGCCAATGGAAGCGTTTGTAAACAGCTTGTTGCAAACAGAAGCTCCTGAATGAACGAGTTACAGCAATCCGCAATCACACACGGTGCCGTATCCGGCACATCACAACGACGGACAGCAAACGGAGGTGAACCCCATGGCATTGGACGCGGCAACCCTGGCACTGGCGGCTCAGGAACTGAAAGAGGCCCTGACCGATTCCAGAATCGATAAGATCTTTGAGCCTACCCGGGATGAGGTGCTCATCACCCTGCGCAGCCGCACCCAGACGTTCCGGCTGCTGCTGTCGGCCCGCAGCGGGTCCGCCCGCGTGTGCTTCACGGGCGAGAGCTTTGAAAACCCCGCCGTGCCGCCCAGCTTCTGTATGCTGTTGCGCAAGCATCTGGCGGGCGGCCGCCTGCTGGATGTGCGGGCGGAAAAGGGCGACCGCATTGTGTTCTTCGACTTTCAGTGCGTGAACGAGATGGGCGACCTGGTGAAAAACACCCTGGCCGCCGAGCTGATGGGCCGCTACTCCAATCTGGTGCTGTTCCAGGGCGAGAAGATCATCGACGCGCTGAAGCGTGTGGACTTTGAGGACAGTGAGGTGCGCCAGCTGCTGCCCGGCCTGCCCTATACGCTGCCGCCCAAACCCAACAAGCCGGACTTCTTCGAGGGCAGCGCCATCGGACTGGTGACGGCGGCCTGCCAGAAGGACCTGCCCGTGGCCGACGCCCTCATCCGAAGCTGCGGCGGCGTTGGCCCCATCGTCTGCCGGGAGGCAGCCTTCCGGGCGCTGGGTGAGACGAGCCTTCAGGCTGACCAGCTGACGGACGCCCAGCGGGCGGCTCTGGCGGGTGCCATTGAGGGCATCCGGGAGGAGTACGCGGCGGGCGGCAAGCCGGTGGCGGTGTTCACCGCCGAGGGCAAGCCCGTGGAGTTCACCTTCCTGCGGCCCGCCCAGTACGGCAGCGCCTGCAAGCTGGTGGAGTACCCCACGTACAGCGACCTGCTGGAGGGCTACTACTCGGACAAGGACCGGGCCGAGCGGCTGCGCCAGAAGAGCAAGGACCTGCACAAATCGGTGAAGAATATGCTGGACCGGGCCATCCGCAAGCAGGCCGCCCGAAAAGAGGAGCTGGCCCAGAGCGAAAGCTCCGACCGGCTGCGGATTTACGGCGAACTGCTGCAGGCCAATCTGTGGGCCATCCAGAAGGGCGCGCGGAGCGTGACCGTGAACAACTATTACGATGGCAAGGACGTGACCATCCCGCTGGATGTGCGGCTTTCGCCCAGCGCCAACGCCCAGAAGTACTTCCGGGACTATAAGAAAAAGCAGACGGCGGCCAAGATGCTGGTGAAGCTGCTGGCCGAGGGCGAACAGGAGATCGCCTATCTGGAAACCGTGCTGTATGAGGTGGAGTCGGCCCCCGGCGAACAGGCCCTGGGCGAGATTCGGGCCGAGCTGAAGAGCCAGGGCTACCTGAAGTACTACAAGGTGCGGGACAAAAAGCAGAAGCCGGCGGATTTCTACCGCTATGAATCCTCCGACGGCTTTTTGATTCTGGTGGGCCGCAACAACCTGCAGAACGAAAAGCTCACCCTGCACACCGCCCGCGGCAAGGACCTGTGGTTCCACACCAAGAACGCGCCCGGCAGCCACACCGTGGTGATGAGCGAGGGGCGGGACATTCCCGACGCCACCAAGGAAGAGGCCGCCCAGCTGGCGGTGCTGCATTCCAGCCAGGCCAAGGGCGTAAAGGTGGCGGTGGATTACACCGAGGTGCGGAACATCCGCAAGACCGGCGACCTGAAGCCGGGTATGGTGCTGTACGAAAAGTACGAGACGGCCTACATCACGCCGGACCCTGCACTGCCCGAAAAGCTGGCACTGAAGAAAAAATAAACCCCGCTCAGCCGGGAATGCACAGACCGGGGCGGCTTTTCCACCGAAAACGTGGAAAAAGCCGCCCCGGAGCGTATAAAATGGGGAATTCATGCCAAAATTCTCCATATCCGGGCGACGGAATTGCAAAGGCAAAGAAACCACAAAAAAATTTCGATTTTTTTGCAAAAAACACTTGCAACACACGGCATAGTGTGCTATTATAATCCTCGGCTGCAAAAGGCTTGCGTGGCAAGTCACCATGCAGGCCACGATATGCGATGATGCGGGAGGTTGCCGTACCGTGTACGGGTTTTTCCGCGGAGTATGTCCGATCTAGAACCGGGCGAAAGAATGACTGAGCGCAAAGGGATATGTTCGCAGAGTTACTCCTGTGAACCAATTTCCAACATACTTTGCCATAGTTCTGTCCGGGGGAACTGCGCCATGCGGTTCACCGGCTTTTCTCATGCGAAGAAGTTGAACACCCGGAGCGGTGTAACAGTTGTTTATCGGCTCGCCTAGGGCAAAAACACAAGGAGGCGAAAGCAATGGCAGTCAAAGAAAAAATCAGAATCCGTTTACAGAGCTATGACCACCAGCTGGTGGATGCCGCTGCAGAGAGAATCGTGGAGACCGCTAAGCGCACCGGCGCTCGCGTGTCCGGCCCCATCCCCCTGCCCACCGACAAGGAAGTGGTGACCATCCTGCGCGCTGTTCATAAGTATAAGGACAGCCGTGAGCAGTTTGAGAACCGCACCCATAAGCGTCTGATCGACGTTCTGAAGCCGTCTCAGAAGACGGTCGAGGCTCTCACGAGCCTGCAGCTCCCCGCTGGTGTGGACATCGAGATCAAGCTGTAAAGCAACCATGACGGGCCGGTAAGGGAGGCCCATAGCGCCGCCAACTGCCGGCATGGCAGCGAAGCAGCAACGAGATCGATCCGCACAAGGCGGAGAGGTCATGTTGGCACCGAAACCCAGTGTCAACCAATAACCTTTAACAGGAGGATTTGCAAACATGATCAAAGGTATCATCGGCAAGAAGCTGGGCATGACTCAGCTGTTCGACGAGAGCGGTCGGGTCGTTCCCGTCACCGTGATCGAAGCCGGCCCCTGCACCGTGGTGCAGAAGAAGACCGTGGAGAGCGACGGCTACCAGGCTGTGCAGCTGGGCTACGGCGAAGTTTCCGCCAAGAAGGTGAACAAGGCCGCCAAGGGCCACTTCGACAAGGCCGACGTGGCCCCCAAGAAGACCCTGCGTGAGTTCCGTCTGGCCGACATCAGCGCCATGAACGTTGGCGACATCCTGAAGGCTGACGTGTTCGCCGCTGGCGACAAGATCGACGTCGTGGGCGTCAGCAAGGGCAAGGGCTACCAGGGCACCATTAAGCGCTGGAACGGCCATCGCCTGCGCGAGAGCCACGGCACCGGCCCTGTGGCCCGCCATGCCGGCTCCATGGGCTCCTGCTCCACTCCTTCCCGCGTGTTCAAGGGCAAGAAGCTGCCCGGCCACATGGGTGCGGAGCGGGTCACCGTCCAGAACCTGACCGTTGTCAAGGTGGACGTGGAAAATAATCTGATCGCCGTCAAGGGCGCTGTGCCCGGCCCCAAGGGTGCCGTGGTCACCATCCACGACAGCGTGAAGGCGTAAAGGAGGAAAGCACAATGGCAAATTTTGACGTTTTGAACAAGGACGGCCAGAAGGTTTCCACTGTGGAGCTTTCCGACGCCGTGTTCGGCATCACCCCGAACGAGAAGGCCGTGCACATCGCGGTCGTCAACTTCCTGGCCAACCAGCGCCAGGGCACCCAGAGCACCAAGACCCGCAGCGAGGTTTCCGGCGGCGGTCGTAAGCCCTGGCGTCAGAAGGGCACCGGTCATGCCCGTCAGGGTTCCACCCGTGCTCCTCAGTGGACTCACGGCGGCGTTGCCCTGGGCCCCAAGCCCCGCGACTACAGCTACCGCATCAACAAGAAGGTCAAGCGTCTGGCCATTCTGAGCGCCCTGTCTGACAAGGCCCTGAACGGCAACATGATCGTGGTTGATGAGCTGGCTGCCAGCGAGTACAAGACCAAGAACGTCGTCAGCCTGCTGCAGGCTGTGGGCGCCGGCAAGAAGAACCTGGTCGTTTCCGACGTGGTTAACACCATGTTCGTGAAGAGCGCCGCCAACATCCCCGGCGTGAAGACCACCGTTGCCACCAGCGTGAACACCTACGACGTGGTCAACGCCGAGAAGCTGGTCATCAGCGTGGCCGGCGCGAAGAAACTGGAGGAGGTTCTGGGCTAATGAAAGCTGCACAAGACATCATCCTGGCCCCTGTCATTACCGAGAACTCTATGCAGGGTATCGCCAGCAAGAAGTACACCTTCAAGGTTGCTACCGATGCCGGCAAGGTCGAGATCGCTCAGGCTGTCGAGACTCTGTTCGGCGTGAAGGTTGAGAAGGTCAACACCATCAACGTGCGCGGCCGTTATCGCCGCCAGGGCATGCATGCCGGTTATACTGCCAAGTATAAGAAGGCCATCGTGACCCTGAAGCAGGATTCCAAGGGCATCGACTTCTTCGAGTCCATGGTGTAAGCCTTGTGAGCCCGCCGAGGGCTCAGTTATGGGGATATGACCCCGACAACAATTCATAAGATCAAAAAGGAGATCAGCAATGGCTATCAAAAAGTATAAGCCGACTACTCCGGGCCGCCGCGGCATGACTGTTACCGATTACAGCGTGCTGAGCAAGGTCGCGCCCGAGCGCAGCCTGCTTGAGCCTATGAAGAAGTGCGCTGGCCGCAACAACACCGGCCGCATCACCGTTCGCCATCATGGCGGCGGCAACCGCACCAAGTACCGCGTCATCGACTTCAAGCGGAACAAGTTCGACGTTCCCGCCAAGGTCCTGACCCTGGAGTACGATCCCAACCGCAGCGCTCACATCGCCCTGATCCAGTATGAGGACGGCGTGAAGAGCTACATCCTGGCTCCCGAGGGCCTGAAGGTGGGCGACACCGTGATGGCCGGCCCCAACGCCGACATCAAGCCCGGCAACGCTCTGCCTTTCGCCAACATCCCCGTCGGTACCATCATCCACAACGTGGAGCTGTACCCCGGTAAGGGCGGCCAGCTGGTTCGCTCCGCCGGCAACCAGGCTCAGCTGATGGCTAAGGAGAATGGTTATGCTCTGGTGCGTCTGCCTTCCGGCGAGATGCGCAACATTCCCCTGAACTGCATTGCTACCGTCGGCCAGGTGGGCAACATCGACCATGAGAACGTGAACATCGGCAAGGCCGGTCGTAAGCGTCACATGGGCTGGCGTCCCGCCAACCGTGGTTCTGTCATGAACCCCTGCGACCATCCCCACGGCGGCGGCGAGGGCCGCGCTCCGGTCGGCCGTCCCGGCCCTGTCACTCCCTGGGGCAAGCCTGCTATGGGTTACAAGACCCGCAAGCATCACAACCGCTCTGACAAGTTCATTGTCAAGCGCGCCAACGGTTAAGGGAGGTTATGAATCATGGGTAGAAGCATCAAAAAGGGACCTTACGTCCTGCCTGTCCTGCTGAAGCGCGTGCAGGAAATGAACGCCAACGGCGAAAAGCGCGTGCTGAAGACCTGGAGCCGCTCCTCCACCATCTTCCCCGAGTTCGTGGGCCACACCTTCGCCGTGCATGACGGCCGCAAGCATGTGCCTGTGTATGTCACCGAGGATATGGTCGGCCATAAGCTGGGCGAATTCGTCCCCACCCGCACCTTCAAGGGTCATGCGGGCGCTAAGACCACCAAGTAATGAAGGAGGAACACAACATGGAAGCTCGGGCTATTCTTCGCTACGCCCGCATCAGCCCCCGCAAGGTTTCGGTTGTTCTGGACCTGATCCGCAACCAGCCTGTGGACAAGGCGCTGGCGATTCTGCAGTACACCCCGAAGGCCGCTTGTGAGCCCCTTCTGAAGCTGGTGAAGTCTGCTGCCGCCAATGCGGAAAACAACCACAACATGGACAAGAACAATCTGTATGTCGCTGAGTGCTTCGTCACTCCCGGCCCCATCCTGAAGCGCATTATGCCTCGCGCTCAGGGCCGTGCGTACCGCATCCTGAAGCGGACCAGCCACATCACCGTTGTTCTGAAAGAGAAAGAGTAAGGAGGTAAACAATGGGCCAGAAAGTCAATCCCCACGGCATTCGCGTGGGCGTTATCAAGGATTGGGACAGCCGCTGGTTTACTTCCAAGAAGGAATTCGGCGACACCCTGGTCGAGGATTACAAGATCCGCCGCACTCTGAAGAAGCAGCTGTACGCTGCCGGCGTGCCCAAGATCGAGATCGAGCGCAGCGTTGATGCGAAGGACGGTTCTCCCCGTCTGCGCGTGAACATCTACTGCGCAAAGCCCGGCATGGTCATCGGCCAGAAGGGTGCTGAGATCGAGAAGCTGCGTCAGCAGATCGAGAAGATGGTCGGCAAGACCACCAACGTGAACATCGTTGAGGTTCGCAACATCGACACCAACGCTCAGCTGGTTGCTGAGAACGTTGCCGGCCAGCTGGAGCGCCGCATCGCGTTCCGCCGCGCCATGAAGCAGTGCATCGGCCGCGCTATGCAGCGTGGTGCCAAGGGTGTTAAGATCCAGTGCTCCGGCCGTCTGGCCGGTGCGGACATCGCCCGCACCGAGCAGTATCATGAGGGCACCATTCCTCTGCAGACTCTGCGCGCTGACATCGACTACGGCTTCGCGGAAGCCGCCACTACCTACGGCCGCATCGGCGTGAAGGTGTGGATCTACAAGGGCGAGGTGCTGAAGGGCGCCAAGCCCGCCGCCCGCAAGGAAGGAGGCAATAAGTAATGTTACTGCCTAAGCGTGTGAAATACCGCCGCGTTCAGCGTGGCCGCATGACCGGTAAGGCCATGCGCGGCAATGTGGTCAACCAGGGCCAGTACGGCCTGCAGGCCCTTGAGCCCTGCTGGATCACCTCCCGTCAGATTGAGGCCGCCCGTGTGGCCATGACCCGTTATATCAAGCGTGGCGGCAAGGTCTGGATCAAGATCTTCCCTGACAAGCCCGTCACCGAGAAGCCCGCCGAGACCCGCATGGGTTCCGGTAAAGGCAGCCCCGAGTACTGGGTGGCCGTGGTTAAGCCCGGCCGCATCCTGTTCGAGCTGGCCGATGTGGACGAAGAGACCGCCCGCGAGGCCCTGCGCCTGGCCATGCACAAGCTGCCCTGCAAGTGCAAGTTTGTGACCCGCGAAGAAGCCGTGAAGGAGGTTGAAGCCGAATGAAAGCTGCCGAGCTGCGTGAACTCAATGCTGTCGAGCTGAACAAGAAGCTGGGCGAGCTGAAGGAAGAGCTGTTCAACCTGCGCTTTCAGCATGCCATCAACCAGCTGGACAACCCCGGCCGTATCGAGGCCGTCAAGAAGGACATCGCCCGCGTGATGACCATCTTGGCTGAAAAAAACTGAGAGGGAGGTTAAACGATGGAACGCAATTTGAGAAAGACCCGCGTGGGCACCGTTGTGTCCGACAAGATGGATAAGACCATCGTCGTTGCCGTGAAGGACAACGTGCAGCACCCTCTGTACAAGAAGATCCTGAAGCGCACCGTGAAGTTTAAGGCCCATGATGAAAACAACGAGTGCCGCATCGGCGACCGTGTCATGATCATGGAGACCCGCCCCTTGTCCAAGGACAAGAACTGGCGCCTGGTCAAAATCATCGAGAAGGCGAAATAAGCCTGTTACTTTGAAAGGAGGATCTGACATATGGTTCAGATGCAAACTTATCTCAAAGTGGCCGACAACACCGGTGCCAAAGAGTTGATGTGCATTCGTGTGCTGGGCGGTTCCCGCAAGAGATATGCCAACATCGGCGACATCGTGGTGGCTTCTGTCAAGAAGGCTGCTCCCGGTGGCTCCGTGAAGAAGGGCGATGTGGTGAAGGCCGTTATCGTTCGCAGCAAGCATGGCGTGCGCCGTGCCGACGGTTCCTACATCCGCTTTGACGAGAATGCGGCCGTGATCGTTATGGCCGACAAGAGCCCCAAGGGCACTCGTATCTTTGGACCCGTGGCCCGCGAGCTGCGCGAGGCCGGCTTCACCAAGATCCTGAGCCTGGCTCCGGAATCGCTGTAAGGAGGTTTTAAGAATGAACAATCTTCATGTTAAAACCGGCGACACCGTGATGATCATCAGCGGCAAAGACAAGGGCCAGACCGGCAAGGTCCTGGCTGTCAGCCCCAAAGAGGGTAAGGTCATTGTTGAAGGTCACAACATGGTCACCAAGCACGTCAAGCCTCGCCGTCAGGGCGAGCAGGGCGGCATCGTGAAGGCCGAGGGCGCCATGTACGCCTGCAAGGTCATGCCGGTTTGCCCCAAGTGCGGCAAGGCCACCCGCGTGGGCCACACCGTCAAGGAAGGCAAGAACGTCCGCATCTGCAAGAAGTGCGGCGCAGAACTGTAAGGGAGGGTAAGAACGAATGGCTCGTTTGAAAGATAAGTACGTCAGCGAAATCGCTCCCGCCCTGTACAAGAAGTTCGGCTATAAGAGCGTGATGCAGATTCCCAAGCTGGATAAGGTCGTTATCAACGTGGGCTGCGGCGAAGTCAAGGACAACTCCAAGATCATGGACGCCATCCTGGCTGACCTGGCCACCATCACCGGCCAGAAGGCTGTGGTTTGCCGCGCTAAGAAGAGCGTTGCGAACTTCAAGCTGCGCGAGGGCATGCCCATCGGCGCGAAGGTCACCCTGCGCGGTGAGCGCATGTACGAGTTTGTGGACCGCTTCTTCAGCGTTGCCCTGCCTCGTGTGCGTGACTTCCGCGGCATCAACGGCAACTCCTTCGACGGCCGCGGCAACTACGCCTGCGGCATCAAGGAGCAGCTGATCTTCCCTGAGATCGACTACGATAAGATCGACGCGGTTCGCGGCATGGACATCTGCTTCGTGACCACCGCTAAGACCGACGAGGAAGCCAAGGAGCTGCTGAAGGCCCTGGGCGCCCCGTTCGCTAACTAAGGGAGGGTTTGACTGTGGCTAAGACTTCTATGAAAATCAAGCAGCAGCGCGAGGCCAAGTTCTCTACCCGCGCCTACAACCGCTGCAAGATCTGCGGCCGTCCCCACGCTTACCTGCGCAAGTACGGCGTTTGCCGTATCTGCTTCCGGGAGCTGGCCTATAAGGGCGAGATCCCCGGCGTGAAGAAAGCCAGCTGGTAAACACTGAAGGCGCCCAGCGCCAACGGTTTTACAAATAAAGCCCGGGGCGTTTTCAACGGTCCGGGCAAATGTACGAACAGACAAAACAAGAACCTATCAAGGAGGTTAGTGGCATGCAAATCACCGATCCTATCGCGGACCTGCTCACCCGCATCCGCAACGCCAGCACTGCCAAACACCCTTCTGTTGAGGTCCCCGCTCCCAACCTGAAGAAGGCCATCTGCCAGATTCTGGTTGACGAGGGCTACATCAAGGGTATGCAGGTGACTGAGGACAACAAGCAGGGTATGATCAAGCTGACCCTGAAGTACCAGGAGAATGGCGCTCCCGTCATCGCCGGCCTGCGCCGCGTTTCCAAGCCTGGCCTGCGTATCTACACCAACTGCGAGGATATGCCCAAGGTCATGAAGGGCCTGGGCACCGCGATCATCTCCACCTCTAAGGGCGTTATGACCGACAAGGCTGCCCGCGCTGCCCATGTCGGCGGCGAAGTGCTGGCCTTTGTGTGGTAAGAAAGGGGCATAAAGACAATGTCGAGAATTGGAAGAAAACCCATCGTCATTCCCGCGGGCGTTGAGGTTAAGGTCGATGAGATCGAGCACAGCGTGACCGTGAAGGGCCCCAAGGGTACCCTGAATTCCAAATTTCATCCTCTGATGACCGTGAAGGTCGAGGGCAATGAGATTTTGGTTACCCGTCCCAATGACGACAAGGAGGCGCGCAGTCTCCATGGCCTGACCCGCACCAACATCAGCAACATGGTGGAAGGTGTTATGCACGGCTTCGAGAAGAAGCTGGAAGTGCAGGGTGTTGGCTACCGTGTGGCCAAGCAGGGCACTCAGCTGGTGATGAACCTGGGCTATTCCCATCAGGTCTTCGTTCCTGAGACTGAGGACATCAAGATCGACGTCCCCGATGCCACCACCATCATCATCAAGGGCATCGACAAGCAGAAGGTCGGCCAGTTCGCGGCGGAAGTCCGCGAGAAGCGTCCTCCCGAGCCTTACAAGGGCAAGGGCATCCGCTATGCGGGCGAGCACATCATCCGCAAAGAGGGCAAGGCCGGCAAAGGCAAGAAATAAGTTAAGGAGTGAAAGACTATGGTTAATAAGGCTGACAAGAACGCGGCTCGTCTGCGTCGTCATCGCCGCGTTCGCGGCAAGATCAGCGGCACCGCTGAGCGCCCCCGCCTGGACGTGTTCCGCTCCTCCAAGCACATCTATGCCCAGATCATTGATGACGTTGCCGGCGTGACGCTGGTGAGCGCATCCACCATGGACAAGGATTTCGAGGGCTTCGGCGGCAACATCGAGGCAGCGAACCAGATCGGCAAGAAGATCGCGGAGAAGGCTCTGGCCAAGGGCATCACCAATGTGGTGTTCGACCGCGGCGGCTTCGTGTATCACGGCCGCGTGAAAGCTTTGGCTGAGGGCGCCCGTGAAGGCGGCCTGAAGCTGTAAGGAGGAGACCACCATGCAGAGAAACGAGAGACCCGATGACGGCATGATCGAAAAGGTTGTTTCGATCAACCGTGTTTCCAAAACCGTTAAGGGCGGCCGCGTGATGAAGTTCAGCGCGCTGGTCGTGGTCGGCGACGGCAAGGGCACCATTGGTTTCGGCCTGGGTAAGGCCGGTGAGGTCCCCGAGGCCATCCGTAAGGGCATTGAAGCCGCCAAGAAGAACATGCACCACATCAACCTGAAGGGCACCACCATTCCCCACGAGATCGTGGGTGCCTACGGCGCCGGCCGCGTTCTGATGCGTCCCGCCGCCCCCGGTACCGGCGTTATCGCCGGCGGCCCTGTGCGTGCCGTTCTGGAAGCTGCTGGCATTAAGGACATTCGTACCAAGTGCCTGCGCTCCAACAACCCCTGCAACGTGGTTACCGCCACTTTCCAGGGCCTGTGCAGCCTGACCACCGCTGAGGCCGTTGCGGCCAAGCGTGGCAAGGATGTCAAAGAGATTCTGGGTTAAGGAGGGTGTGTATCATGGCAGATAAGAACCTGACCATTCGGCTGACTCGCAGCCTGTCTGGCCGCAGCGCGAACCAGATCGCGACTGCGAACAGCCTGGGCCTGAAGAAGATCGGTGATAACACCATTCAGCCCGACAACGCAGCTACCCGCGGCAAGATCGCCAAGATCAGCCACCTGGTCGCTGTGACCGAAGCGTAAACAGCAAGGAGGTGCAAGCACATGAAACTGCATGAATTGAAGGCTGTTGAGGGCTCCTCTACCGCTGCGAAGCGCAAGGGCCGCGGCCACGGCAGCGGCAACGGCAAGACCGCCGGCTACGGCCACAAGGGCCAGAAAGCCCGGTCCGGCGCCAAGAAGGCCGGTTTCGAAGGCGGCCAGATGCCCCTGCAGCGTCGTCTGCCCAAGCGTGGCTTCAACAACATTTTCGCTACCCAGTACGTCACCGTGAAGGTGAGCGACCTGGAGAAGTTTGAGGCTGGCAGCGTCATCGACGCCCAGGCTCTGCTGGACGCCGGCATCATCAAGAAGGTGCTGGACGGCGTCAAAGTTCTGGGCAACGGCGAGGTGACCAAGGCTGTCACCGTTAAGGCTGCTGCCTACACGGCCTCTGCCAAGGAAAAGATTGAAAAGGCAGGCGGAAAGGCCGAGGTGATCTGAGGTGTTTGAGACTTTTCGGAATGCCTGGAAGATCGAAGATCTTCGCAAGCGGCTGATGTACACGCTGCTGATCCTGGTGCTGTTCCGCGTGGGCTGCGCCATCACGGTTCCTTACATCAATCCCGCTGTTCTCAGCACCTTCTTCAGTGGTACTGAGATGCTGGGCTATCTGAATATGATGTCCGGCGGCGCGCTGAGCCAGTGTGCAGTGTTCGCACTGGGCGTGTCTCCCTACATCAACGCCTCCATCATCATCCAGCTTCTCACCGTGGCCATTCCGGCCCTTGAGAACCTGGCGAAGGAGGGCGAAGAGGGCCGCCGTAAGATTACCCGAATCACCCACTACACCGCTCTGGGCCTCGCATTTGTGATGTCCATCGGTTACTACTTCATCCTGCGCCGCATGGGCGCCCTGCACTACACTTCCGGCTGGGAGAACTGGTTCAGCGCCGTGGTCATCATCCTGACCTTCACCGCTGGTTCTCAGCTGATCACCTGGATGGGTGAGCAGATCGATTCCAAGGGCATCGGCAACGGCATTTCGCTGCTGATCTTCACCGGCATCGTCTCCCGCTGGAGCAGCCTGTACACGACCGTTCGCGGTATGCTGACCATGGCTGCTTCCGGCAAGCCTCAGTACTATGTGTTCCTGCCTCTGCTGGTGGTTCTGGCTCTGGCTGCGGTGGTCTTCGTGGTCGTTCTGACCAATGCCGAGCGCCGCATCCCCGTCCAGTACGCCAAGCGGGTGGTGGGCCGCAAGATGTACGGCGGTCAGGCCAGCTTCATTCCCATCAAGGTGAATATGAGCGGCGTGATGCCCGTCATCTTTGCCAGCGCTCTGTGCGGTATTCCCAGCATGATCGGCGGCTTCCTGAATGTGGACCAGGCAACGCACCCCTTCTGGTATGCCTTCTTCCACACCTTCAACTACACCAGCGTGGTTTACGCGGTGATTTACCTGCTGCTGATCATCGGCTTCAACTACTTCTACGTGGCCATTCAGTACAACCCCGTGGAGATCGCCAACAATCTGCGCCAGAACAACGGTACCATCCCCGGCATCCGTCCCGGCAAGCCGACCAGTGATTTCATCACCAAGGCTCTGGGCAAGATCACCCTGGTGGGCGCTCTGTTCCTGGCCGTGATCGCGATTCTTCCCATTCTGCTGGGCAATCTGCTGGGTGTGTCCATTCAGCTGGGCGGTACCAGCCTGCTGATCGTGGTGGGCGTTGCGCTGGACACCAGCCGCAGCCTGGAGAGCTACATGCTCATGCGTCACCACAAGGGCTTCCTTGAGTAATCCCTGAAACAAGTACTCATGTGAAAGGGGAATATGCAATGAATCTGATTCTGTTAGGCGCCCCTGGCGCCGGCAAAGGCACGCAGGCGGAGATCATCTGCGATAAGCTTCACATCCCCGCCATCAGCACCGGCAACATCATCCGGGCCGCCGTCAAGGAAGGCACCGAGATGGGCGTCAAAGCCAAGAGCTACATTGACTCCGGCGCGCTGGTGCCCGATCAGGTGATCATCGGCATCATCAAGGAACGTCTGGCCGCTGACGACTGCAAGAACGGCTTCATTCTGGACGGCATGCCCCGCACGGTTGCCCAGGCCGAAGCCCTCGAGGAGATGGGTGTTCAGATCGACAAGGTTCTGGACATCGAAGTGGCCGACGACAAGATCATTCAGCGGATGGGCGGCCGCCGGGTATGCAGCGCTTGCGGCGCTTCCTACCATGTGGATTTCAAGCCCAGCGCCAAGCCTGGCGTTTGTGACCGCTGCGGCGGTAGCCTGATCGTTCGCAAGGACGACGAGCCCGCCACTGTGCTGGATCGACTGAAGGTCTACCATGAGCAGACCGAGCCCCTGGTTGGTTTCTACCGCCAGCGCGGCAAGCTTGCTGTGATCGACAGCGACACCATCGAAGGTACCACCGCTGCGATCCTGAAGGCACTGGAGGCGTAACCGTGATCCAGTTAAAGAATGCTCAGGAACTGGCCAAGATGCGTCGTGCCTGCCAGATCAGTGCGGAAGCGCTGAAGCTGGGCGGCCGCTCCATTGAGGCCGGCATGACCACCGCCGATTTGGACAAAATCATCTACGACTATATCAAACGGCATGGGGCGCGCCCCAACTTCAAGGGGCTGTATGGCTTCCCCGGAACCGCCTGCATCAGCATCAACGATGAGGTGATCCACGGAATTCCCAGCCACAGCCGCCAGATCCGGCCGGGCGATATTGTCAGCATCGACACCGGGGCCGCCATCAATGGCTTCAACGGCGACAATGCCTGCACCTTCCCCTGCGGAAAGGTAGACATTGAAGCCCAGCGCCTGATGGATGTGACCAAGGAAAGCCTGCACCGCGGCATTGCCGCTGCTGTGGCAGGCAACCGTGTGGGCGACATTGGCCATGCGGTTCAGTCCTACGTGGAGGAAAACGGCTTCTCTGTGGTGCGCAGCTTTGTGGGCCACGGTGTGGGCAAGGAACTGCACGAGGACCCCGAGGTGCCCAATTACGGGCATGCGGGCCACGGTGTCCGGTTGGTCAATGGCATGACCATTGCCATCGAGCCCATGGTCAACCAGAAGCACCACTCCGTGAAGACCTTATCCGATGGATGGACGGTCGTGACGGCAGACGGAGGGCTGGCTGCGCACTTTGAGCACAGCGTCGCCATCCTGCCTGGCGGGCCGGAGATTCTCACCATCGGCTGGGAGGAACCCTGATGCACCTGCAAAAAGGACAGCTGGTTCGCTCGAAAGCCGGGCGGGACAAGAAACGCACCTTTGCGGTGCTGGCTCAGGAAGGTCAGCTGCTGCTTCTCAGCGATGGGGCCACGCGCCCTCTGGCGCACCCCAAGCGCAAGAAGCTCATGCACCTGGCACCGACGGCCACTGTTCTGCACAGTGAGGCGCTGACCGACGACCAACAGCTCCGAGAGGCCATCGCCGCCTACGACGCGGCGAGCCCGATCTAAAACTCAGAGGAGGCTACGAGCTTGTCTAAAGAAGATGTCATCGAGGTAGAAGGCAAAGTGGTTGAGGCCCTGCCCAACGCCACCTTCCGGGTGGAGCTGGAAAACGGCCATCGGCTGCTGGCACATATCTCCGGCAAGCTGCGGACGAATTTCATCCGCATCCTTCCCGGTGACAAGGTTACACTGGAAATGTCGCCCTACGATTTGACCAAGGGGCGCATCACCTGGCGCTCCAAGTAAAGCGCCACTTAAAGGAGGTTCAGCATCATGAAGGTTAAACCTTCCGTGAAACCGATTTGCGAAAAATGCAAGGTCATCAAGCGCAAAGGCCGCGTGATGGTCATCTGCGAAAACCCCAAGCATAAGCAGCGTCAGGGCTAAGCGCCCAGATCGACGCAGGGGGGCCGAGTGCGTAGAGTCCCGGCGCAGGCCCCGACATTGACATGGGATGATTATGGAGGTGTGCTACAATGGCACGTATTTCTGGCGTTGATCTGCCTCGTGAGAAGCGGATCGAGATCGGTCTGACCTACATCTACGGCATCGGCCGCAGCACTGCTGATCAGATCCTGGCGGCTACCGGTATCAACCCCGATACCCGTGTGAAGGACCTGACCGCTGACGAAGAGGCCCTGATCCGCGACTATATCGACAAGAACAACATTATGGTGGAAGGCGACCTGCGCCGCAATGTTGCTCTGGACATCAAGCGTCTGGTTGAAGTCCAGTGCTACCGCGGTGTGCGTCATCGCAAGGGTCTGCCCGTTCGCGGCCAGCGCACCAAGACCAATGCCCGTACCCGCAAAGGTCCGAAGCGCACTGTCGCCAACAAGAAGAAGTAACCATAAGGAGGAACAGAAATGGCAACCAAAGCTGCTGCTAAAAAAGGCGCTGTCCGCACCAAAAAGCGTGAGCGCAAGAACATCGAGCGCGGCGCTGCCCACATCCAGAGTACCTTTAACAACACGATTGTTACCATTACGGATACTCAGGGCAACACCGTTTCTTGGGCCAGCTCCGGCGGTCTGAACTTCCGTGGTTCCCGCAAGAGCACTCCCTTCGCTGCCCAGTCCGCCGCAGAGACTGCTGCCAAGGTCGCGATGGAGCATGGCATGAAGACCGTTGAAGTGTACGTGAAGGGCCCCGGCGCTGGCCGTGAGGCTGCGATCCGTGCACTGCAGGCCACCGGCCTGGAAGTGACCATGATCAAGGACGTCACTCCCATCCCCCACAACGGCTGCCGCCCCCCGAAGCGCCGCCGCATCTGATTGAAGGAGGAATTTGAATTATGGCTAAAAACACGCAGCCCATCGCCAAGCGCTGCAAAGCGCTGGGCATTTCTCCTGCAGTCATGGGCTACTCCAAGAAGACTACCACCCGCAACTCCGAGGGCAACTTCCGCAAGAAGCAGTCCGAGTATGCTACCCAGCTGAAGGAGAAGCAGAAGGTTAAGTTCATCTACGGTGTGCTGGAGAAGCAGTTCCATCACTACTTCGAAGAGGCGGTTCGCCGCCCCGGCCAGACCGGTGACAACCTGATGCAGATGCTGGAGTGCCGCCTGGACAACGTTGTGTTCCGTCTGGGCTACGCTTCCACCCGCCGCGATGCTCGTCAGCTGGTCGACCATGCCCACTTCACCGTCAACGGCAAGAAGGTCAACATTCCTTCTTACCAGGTGAAGGCCGGCGACGTGATCGAAGTGCGTGAGCGCAGCCGCGCTTCCGCCAAGTTCTCCAAGCTGGTTGGCGCCGACGCTCCCGTCGTGGTCCTGCCCGCCTGGCTGAGCCGTGACGCTCAGAATCCCCTGAAGGGTACCGTCGAACGGCTGCCCGAGCGCAGCGACATCGACTTCGATGTGGCTGAGCACCTGATCATCGAGTTGTACTCCAAGTAATCCGCTTGATACAAAGGGAACGCGAAACAACGGCCGGTCTCTGACCGGCCCACCTAGGAGGGTTTTTTATGATGGAGATCGAACGGCCCAAAATCGATACCGCTTCCTTGAGCCCGGACGGCCGCTACGGCAAATTCGTCGTAGAGCCTCTGGAGCGTGGATTCGGCACGACTTTGGGCAACAGCTTACGGCGTGTCCTTCTCTCGTCGCTTCCCGGCGTTGCTGTTACCAGTGTGAAGATCGATGGCGTTGTGCATGAGTTCAGCACCATTGAAGGAGTGAAAGAGGACGTCACTGAGATCGTCCTGAACCTGAAGGGAATCGCTGCGAAGCTGTTCTCCGACGGTCCTGTCACCGCCCGCATTGAGGCGTCTGGCGAAGGCGAAGTGACGGCTGGCAGCATCAAGCAGAGTGATGAAATCGAGATTCTGAATCCCGATTGGCACATTGCTACCCTGGGCGAGAACGGTAAGCTCGTAATGGAGCTGACCTTCGACAAGGGCCGCGGCTATGTGCCTGCCGAGCGCAACAAGCAGGCTGTTCTGGAGAAGAACGATGTGAACACTCTTCCCACCGACAGCATCTATACCCCGGTCCTGAAGGTGAACTACGCCGTGGAGAACACCCGCGTGGGTCAGATCACCGACTACGACAAGCTGACCATTGAGGTCTGGACGGACGGCACCCTGAGTGCCCAGGAGGCGGTCAGCCTGGCTGCACGCATCCTGACCGAGCACCTGAACCTGTTCGTCAACCTGTCGGAAGAGACCATGGGCACCGAGATCATGGTGGAGAAGGATGACCGCGGCAAGGAGAAGGCTCTGGAGATGACCATCGAAGAGCTGGATCTGAGCGTTCGTTCCTTCAACTGCCTGAAGCGCGCCGGTATCAACACCGTGGAAGACCTGATCAACAAATCCGAAGACGACATGATGAAGGTCCGCAACCTGGGTCGGAAGAGTCTGGAGGAAGTTCTGGCAAAGCTGGATTCCCTGGGCTTCAGCCTGACCAAAGACGACGAGTAATTACAGCAAAGGAGTGAAACGGGATGCCCGGTACCAGAAAACTCGGCAGAACCAGCGACAGCCGCAACGCGATGCTGCGCGCCATGGTTACCTACCTGTTTGAGAATGGCAAGATCGAGACCACCGTCACCCGCGCCAAGGAAGTTCGTTCCATGGCCGAAAAAATGGTGACCCTGGGCAAGAAGGAAGATCTGCATTCCAAGCGTCAGGTGTTTGCCTATATCACCAAGGAGACTGTTGCGAAGAAGGTTATCGATGAGATCGGCCCCAAGTATGCTGATCGCAACGGTGGCTACACCCGCATCATCAAGACTGGCGTTCGCCGCGGCGACGCCGCTGAGATGGCTATCATCGAGCTGGTGTAATCCACCACTCATCGCCACTCAGAACTGGTGAATCATAAGGGCAGCCCCCTGTCCTCCGGTTTCAGGCCGGAAGGGAGGGGGCTGCCTTTTTTGCGTTTGCAGGGGCGATGGCAGGGCCTTTTGACCTTTTTGAGGAGACGGCCGGGGCTGGAAAAACACCTGCCGCGGCGGTATAATAGAAACCAAAATGAAGGAAAACCGCGCCGGGCCGGTCCGTGCGCCTTTGCGCACCCTGCAGCGCCAAAGCACCGGCGGCCGCGGTTTTGCAAAATCACCCCAAAGGAGCGAGACGCAATGAACATTGTACTTTTGGAAGGGCTGGCTGTGCCGCAGCAGACCATTGAGAAGCTGGCGGAACCCCTGAAGGAACAGGGGCATACCTTTACCGCCTGGCTGGACGGCAAATGGGACCCGGAGACCCTCATTCAGCGGGCTAAGGATGCGGACATTCTGATGGTGGCCAATTCGCCCCTGCCGGCCCAGGTGGTGCAGGCGTGCAGCCACCTGAAGATGATCAGCGTGGCGTTCACCGGCGTGGATCACATCCCCATGGAAGTGTGCAAGCAGCGGGGGATTCTGGTGTGCAACTGCGCCGGGTATTCCACGAAAGCGGTGGCAGAGCTGGTGTTCGGCCTGGTTCTGGGGCTGGCCCGGCGCATTCCCGCCTGCGATGGGGCAGCCCGTCACGGCGGCACCAAGGCGGGGCTGGTGGGCTTTGAGCTGGCCGGCAAGACCTTCGGCATTGTGGGCACCGGCGCCATTGGCCTGCGCGTGGCGGCCCTGGCCCGGGCGTTCGGCTGCAAGGTCATCGCGTACAGCCGCACCGAGAAGCAGGAGGCCCTGGAGCTGGGCGTCCAGTACCGGAGCCTGGAAGAGGTGATGGCCCAGAGCGACATCGTCAGCCTGCACGTGCCCGCCACCGCTGAGACGAAGGGCTTGATCAGCGCCGAGATGATCGCCAGAATGAAGCCCAGTGCCCTGCTCATCAACACGGCCCGCGGCCCGGTGGTGGACAGCGCCGCCCTGGCCGAGGCCCTAAAGGCGGGCCGCATTGCCGGTGCGGGCATTGACGTGTTCGAGACCGAGCCGCCCATCCCGGAGGATCACCCGCTGTGCAGCGCCCCCAACACTCTGCTGACCCCCCATGTGGCCTTTGCCACCGAGGAGAGCATGGTGCTGCGGGCGGAGATGGTGTTTGAAAACGTGCGGCTGTACCTGAACGGAACGCCCCGGAACATCATGGCGTAACGCAGCCCACAGAGCCAGAACGGCCCTAAAACGGGCGGAACTGCCCGCCATGGAGCGACAAAGGATGCAGGAAACAAGCGCTTTCCTACGCTGGGGAAGCGCTTGTTTTGTGCAAATTGAAGAAATTATTGTCCATGCCGGGCAGGCTTTGAGAAATAACGGAGAACCTGACCGATGGGCGCATAAAATCGCGCCCTGTGCCTTGCGGCGCAATAAAAAGGTATGCTATAATTAACTTGAGCTTTCCCCCGCCGCGGCAGAGCAGCTGCGGCGGGGTTTGACGTATTGGCCGGGAGTGCCCGGCAAACGAGAGGGAGTAAGAATCATGAACCAGCAGGAAAAGGGCAAGGTTCTGGTCATCGGCCACCGCAACCCGGATACCGATTCCATTTGTTCGGCCATTGCCTATGCCAACCTGAAGAATAAAACCAGCGACGGCACCGTGTACGAGGCCTGCCGCGCGGGCGAGCCCAACCAGGAAACCGCCTATGTGCTCAAGCGCTTCCAGATGAAGGCCCCCCGCCGCTGCCTGGACGTCAGCCCCCAGGTGCAGGACATTGACATCCGCCAGGTGGAGGGTGTGGACGGCCAGACCACCATGCGCCACGCATGGGAGACCATGCGCGACGCCCACGCCAGCACCCTGCCCATCACCACCCAGGACGGCCACCTGGAGGGCCTGATCACCCTGACCGACGTGGCCATGGCCAACATGGACGTGGACGGCGCAGGCGTTCTGGCGGCGGCCCATGCCAGCCTGGATCAGGTGTGCCGCACCCTGAACGGCACCCTGATCACCGGCGACCCCAACGCCCGCTTTGAAAAGGGCAAGATCGTCATCGGCGCGGCCAGCCCGGACGCCATGGAGGGCATGGTGCATCCCGGCGACGTGGTCATTCTGGCCAACCGCTATGAGACCCAGCTGTGCGCCATTGAGCTGGAGGCCTCCTGCATTGTGGTGTGCATCGGCTCGGCCGTGTCCCGCACCATTGTGAAGCTGGCCGCCGATCGGGGCTGCGCCATCATCAGCACCCCCTACGACACCTACGAGGCTGCCCGCCTGATCAACCAGAGCGTGCCCATCCGCCATTACATGATCAAGGACGACCTGATGACCTTTGATCTGAACACCCCCGTGGAAGAGGCCCGCACGGCCATGGGCAAGGTGCGGCACCAGTACTTCCCCGTGCTGGACAAAAAGGGCCGGTATCAGGGCATGATCTCCCGCCGGAACCTGCTGAATCTGAAGCGCAAGCAGCTGATTCTGGTGGACCACAACGAGCGCACCCAGGCTGTGGAAGGCTTTGAGCAGGCGGACATTCTGGAGATCATCGACCATCACCGCCTGGGCAACCTGGAAACCAACAGCCCCCTGTATTTCCGCAACCAGCCGGTGGGCTGCACCGCCACCATCATCTACCAGATGTACGGCGAGCAGGGCGTGGAGATCACCCCTGAGATCGCGGGCATTCTGTGCAGCGCCATCCTGTCGGATACGCTGATGTTCCGCAGCCCCACCTGCACCCCGCTGGATGAGAGCGCGGCCCGCGCCCTGGCGAAGATTGCCGGCGTGGAAGTGGAAAAGCTGGCCACCGAGATGTTCGAGGCCGGCGAGAACCTCACCGGCAAGACGGCCAGCGAGGTGTTCCTGCAGGACTTCAAGGTGTTCACCAACGGCGACCTGCGCTTTGGCGTGGGCCAGGGCAGCTACGTGAGCGAGAAGAACCGCGACCAGGCCAAGGCGCTGCTGGGCCCCTATCTGGAGGAGACCCTGAAGAGCGAGCGGGTGGACATGGTGTTCTACATGTTCACCAGCGTGCTGGATCAGTCCACCGACGTGCTGTACGCCGGTAAGGGCGCGGAAGAGCTGATGGCGGGCGCCTTCCATGTGGAGGCGAAGAACAACATGTTCACCCTGCCCGGCGTGATCAGCCGCAAAAAGCAGCTGATCCCGGCCCTGATCAGCTACCTGCAGCAGCAGTAACGCCTGCGTTCGGCTGGTTAAAACGGCAGCATTCAAACAGTAAAACAAAGCGCCCCTGCGCGGCTTCCGAAGGCATTTCGGAACAGCCGCACAGGGGCGCTTTGTTTTGCTGTTGTGAAAATATCAGGCAGCGGGTCAGCGGGGGTTCCGCCCGCCCTTGCCAAGGCTGCCGGGCCGCCGCCCAAAGGGCTTGCGGGGGCCGAACACCAGCCGGGGGCCGCCCCGGTCGGGCTGGGCAAGGTACACCTGCTTGTACTGCTGGCGCAGGGCCGCGCGGGCCGCCTGGGCCTTGGCCTCGCTGTTAAACACGCCGAACACCGCGGCGCCGCTGCCGGTCATCAGGCTGGCCAGCGCCCCCTGTTCGTCCAGAATGGCCCGGATGTGGGGCGTCTCCTTCGCGCCGCTGCAATGCTCCAGCGCGTTGCCGGAAGCCGCGCACAGGGCGGCCAGGTCACCGGCGCGGATGGCGGCCTCCTGGGCGGCCAGATCCGGGTGCAGCGGGCTGCCCATCTGGTCGTAGCGGGCAAAGGCCTCCGGGGTGGAAACGCCCACGCTGGGCATGGCCACCACGAACCAGCAGGGCGGGCAGGGGGGAAGGGCCTTCAGAAAATCGCCCACGCCCTGCACCCGGCAGGTGCCGCCCATCAGGGCAAAAGGCACGTCGGCCCCGATGCCGGCGCCCAGGGCGCACAGCTCGCTGGTGGAGAGCCGGGCTTCGTACAGGGCGTTCAGGCCCACCAGAACCCCGGCGGCGTCGGCGCTGCCGCCGGCCATGCCGGCGCGCACGGGAATGTGCTTTTCAATTTCCATATCCACGCCGCCCGCAAGGCCGGTGTAGCGGAAAAACGCCCGGGCCGCCTTGACGGCGGTGTTCTTTTCGTTTACGGGCACCCAGCTGCCGGGCAGGCGCAGCCGCACCTCATCGGCGCGGCGCAGGGTCAGCCGCTCGTACAGGGTGATGGTCTGCATGACCATATCCAAATCGTGGTACCCGTTGGGCAGCAGGCCCACCACGTCCAGGGCAAGGTTCAGCTTGGCGGGGGCCAACACGGTCACTTGCTTCATGACAAACCTCCTCGTTTACAGCCGGAACAGGCGCAGCTGCCGCACGTCAATGGCCTTGACCGGGCACATTTCATGGCAGCAGAAGCAGCGGATGCACCCGGAAGGATGAATGCGGGCGGTACGGCCCACCTGAATGGTGTGGCCGGGGCAGATCTCGGCGCATTTGCCGCAGCCGATGCACTTCTTCTGATCCACCACCGGGCGGGGCGCGATCAGGCGCTCCACCCGCTTTACCAGCGGCTGCACCAGTTTGGGGGTGTGCTGGGCAAAGTCGGTGCTGCCCTCGCCACCGGTGTAGCTGGAGGGCAGCTGGAAGCCGGGCACCGGCTCCACCGGGCCGTCGGCCCAGGCCGGGTCAAAGGCCTCGGCGCACAGGCCGCGCTTATGGGCAGCGGCCAGATAGGGCACCCGCATGGGGTCCAGCCCGATGACCCGGCAGACCGCCAGATCCAGCGCGGGCAGGTCCTCGCTGGCCATCACAAGGCCAACGGGGCGGGGCGTGCCCCCGGCGGGGCCGTCGCCCTCCAGGGCCACGATGCCGTCCAGAATGGCAAAATCCGGCTTTACCGTGCACAGCAGGTCCACCAGCATCTGGCCAAAGCGCTCCCGGTCCGGAAAGCGCATGTGCCACTCGGCCTTCTGCAGGCCGGGAATGCAGCCGAACAGGTTTTTCACGGCGGCGGTGCAGCCGGTCATCACATGGGTTTTGAGCTTGGGCAGGTCGATGATCACATCGGCCTCCAGCACCGGCTCAATGAGGGTGAACTGCTCGGCCACCACGCCGTTTTCCACGGCGCGCTCGCCCCACTTGCAGCCGGTGTACAGCTCCAGCCCTTCTTCCTCACAGACCTTTGCAAGGCCGCTTACATTGTAAGTGGCCTGCATCATGGCCGGGTTGTACACGCCGCCGGAAGAGTCCGCCAGCACGATGCGGGCCGGGCTGCGGCGCTTTACCGCTCGCGCCACTGCCCGCACAACGGCGGGGTGGGTGGTCACGGCATGCTCCGGCGGGTGCTTGGCCAGAAGGTTCGGCTTGAGCAGCACCGTTTTGCCGGGGCCGATCCGCCCGGCGGCGGGCAGAGCGGCAAACAGCTCCTCCACCAGCGCATCCAGGGCGGCCTGATCCCCATAATCGGCCATGGGCCGCACCAGAACGGCCGGGGCGCTCATGCCCTGCCTTCTTTCAGCTCCTGCAGAAATTCCCGAATGCGGCTCAGGGCCTCCACCAGATGCTCCACCGAGTAGGCGTAGCTCACGCGGGCGTAGCCCTCGCCGGACGCGCCGAAGGCGGTGCCGGGCACAATGGCCACGTGCTTTTTGTACAGAAGTTCCTTGCAGAAGTCGTCGCTGGTCATGCCGGTGGACTTGATGCAGGGGAATACATAAAAGGCGCCCTTGGGGTCAAAGCAGCTCAGCCCCATGTCGTTGAAGCTCTTCACCAGAAGCCGGCGGCGGCGGTTGTACTCGTCCCGCATCATGTCGATCTCGTCGTCGCACTCCCGCATGGCCGTAATGGCGGCCATCTGGCTGGTGGTGGGGGCGCACATGATGCAGCTCTGGTGGATCTTGGTCATGATCTTGATGACCGGGGCGGGGCCGACCACATAGCCCAGCCGCCAGCCGGTCATGGCGTAGGCCTTGGAGAAGCCGTTCACCACGATGGTGCGCTCGGCCATGCCGGGCAGGCTGGCAATGCTCACATGCCGTTCGGCCCCATAGGTCAGCTCGGCGTAGATCTCATCGCTCAGCACCATGATGTCGGTGCCGCGCAGAACCTCGGCAATGGCCTCCAGGTCCTCCTTGCCCATCACCGCGCCGGTGGGGTTGCAGGGGAAGGGCAGGATCAGCACCTTGGTGCGGGGGGTGATGGCCGCCTTCAGCTCCTCGGCGGTGAGGCGGAACTGGTTCTTTTCCTGCAGGGGGATGCTCACCACCTTGCCGCCGGTGAGGTGGGTGATGGGGTCGTAGCACACGTAGCAGGGCTCCGGGATGATGACCTCATCGCCGGGGTTGACCAGGGCGCGGATGCCGATGTCGATGGCCTCGCTGCCGCCCACCGTCACCAGAACCTGGCTGTCCGGGTCATAGTGCAGGTCAAAGCGCCGGTCGAGGTATTTGCAGATCTCGGTGCGCAGTTCCTTCATGCCGGAGTTGGAGGTGTAGCGGGTCTGGCCCATTTCCAGGTTGCGGATGCCGGCGTCGCGCACCGCCCAGGGGGTCTTAAAATCCGGTTCGCCCACGCCCAGGCTGATGCAGTCCTTCATTTCGGCGGCAATGTCAAAAAACTTGCGGATGCCGGAAGCGCGCATCTCCTGGGCAGCGGTGGCGATAATTTTATCGTAGTTCATTACAGTACCGTCTCTCTTTCATCGGGATCTTCATCCAGGAACATTTCGCCGTCCTTCTTGTAGGTGCGCAGAACGAAATGGGTGGCGGTGGAGCGCACATCGTCCAGCGGGCTGAGGCGCTTGGCCACAAACAGGGCCACCTCCTGGAAGCTGCGGCCGCTGACGACCAGCTGCAGGTCGTAGCCGCCGCTCATCAGCAGCACGCTCTCCACCTCGTCAAAGGCGGCGATGGTGGTGGCAATGGCGTCAAAGCCATGGCTCTTTTTGGGGGTGACGCACAGCTCGATCACCGCCTGCACCTTTGCGGCGCTGAACTTTTCCCAGTTCACCAGGGTCTTGTAGCCCCGGATGTATCCCTTTGCCCGTGCCAGCTCCATCATCTCGTGGATCTGTGCGGGAGTTTTATCCAGCATTGCGCCCAGATCGTCCTCTGTGAGGCGGGCGTTGTTTTCCAACAATTTCAAAAGCTGTTCCATGGTAAAGGTCCTTTCTGTACATTCCGTGTCGGGTTCGGCGGCCGGGCCGCTGTTCCGGATGATGCCTGCCGCGCACCTGCGTCTGTTTCTACAATGGGCAGGCGCGGCAGAATAGATACCACTATTATAAAAAAAAATCGGCAGAATGGCAACCACACAGCGGCAAATCTGCTATAATAAAGGCATTTCCAGGGCGGGGCCGCCGAACCATGGCAGCCCCGGCCGAATGCGCCGGAATGCGCCGGGGGCGGAGAGGCCGCCAATTTGCCCGGCGGGCGCAGTTGATATGGGAGGGAAAGTACCGATGAAAGCAGTCATCACCGTCGTAGGCCGGGACACCGTGGGCGTTGTTGCCAAAGTAAGCGGCGTCTGCAGCGAGTTGAACATCAACATTGAGGATGTGACCCAGAGCATTATGCAGGAGATGTTCTGCATGATCATGCTGGTCAATCTGGAAAAGTGCAATGTGAGCCACGATGAAATGCGCGCCCGCTTTGCCAAAGCAGGCGAAGAGATGGGCATGCAGGTGAACATCACCCGGCAGGAAGTTTTTGACGCCATGCACCGCATTTGAGCCGGGAGGGGGAACAGAACCATGGGTATCATCAACACCAGCGACATTCTTGAAACCATTGAGATGATCACCGCTGAAAATCTGGACGTGCGCACCGTGACCATGGGCATCAGCCTGCTGGACTGCATCGACCCCGACCCGAAGCGGGCCTGCGAGAAGATCTACAACAAAATTACCACCAAGGCGGCCCGTCTGGTGCCGGTGGTGGAGGACATCAGCCGGGAATACGGCATTCCCATCGTGAACAAGCGCATCAGCGTTACCCCCATTGCCATGCTGCTGGGGGCCGCGCCGGACGCTGACCCCGTGGACTACGCCAAAGCGCTGGACGCAGCGGCCAAAAAGGTGGGGGTGAACTTCATCGGCGGCTTCGGCGCGCTGGTGCACAAGGGCTTTGCCAACGGGGATGAGCGGCTCATTCGCGCCATTCCCGAGGCGCTGGCCCAGACCGATCTGGTGTGCAGCAGCGTGAACATCGGCTCCACCAAAAGCGGCCTGAATATGGATGCCGTGCGCCTGATGGGCCAGATCGTGCACGACACCGCCGCCCGCACGGCCGACAACATGTGCATGGGCGCGGCCAAGCTGGTGGTGTTCTGCAACGCCCCGGAGGACAACCCCTTCATGGCGGGCGCCTTCCACGGCGTGGGCGAGCCGGACTGCGAGATCCATGTGGGCGTTTCCGGCCCCGGCGCGGTGCGCGCCGCCCTGGCCAAGCTGCCCAAGGATGCCCCGCTGGACGAGGTGGCCGAGCTGGTGAAGCGCACGGCCTTCAAGATCACGCGGCTGGGCCAGCTGGTGGCCAATCTGGCCAGCGAGCGGCTGGGCGTGCCCGCCGGCATCATTGACCTGAGCCTGGCCCCCACCCCGGCCATCGGCGACAGCGTGGCCAACATTCTGGAGGAGATGGGCCTGGAGAGCTGCGGCTGCTGCGGCACCACCGCCTGCCTGGCCCTGCTGAACGACGCGGTGAAAAAGGGCGGCGTGATGGCCTCGAACCATGTGGGCGGCCTGTCCGGCGCGTTTATCCCCGTGAGCGAGGACGACGGCATGATCAAGGCGGCCACCTGCGGCAGCCTGAGCATTGAAAAGCTGGAGGCCATGACCGCGGTGTGCAGCGTGGGCATTGACATGGTGGTCATCCCCGGCGACACCACCCCCGAGGTGATCGGCGCGCTGATCGCCGACGAGGCGGCCATCGGCATGGTGAACACCAAAACCACCGCCGTGCGCGTGATTCCCGCCATCGGCCACAAGGCCGGCGATACGCTGGACTTTGGCGGCCTGCTGGGCTACGCGCCCATTATGCCCATCAGCAACTGGAAGCCCGATGTGTTCATCCACCGGGGCGGCCGCATTCCGGCCCCCATGCAGGCCCTGAAGAACTGAGCTTCTGTGCGCCGGAAAGGAGACCCCATGCCCGCAAACACTCTGGAATGCCCCGCCCGGCCGCGCTACCATATGCTGGACGCGGTGCGCGGCTTTGTGCTGGTGCATATGGTGGCCTTTCACTTCTGCTTTGACTGGTTTGTGCTATTTGCAGGCCGGGCCGACTGGCCGACCCTGCCGGCCGTGTTCTGGTGGGAGCGGTTCATCTGCTGCACCTTCAACCTGGTCAGCGGCATGGCCTTTCACCTGGGGCGGCGGCACCTGTACCACAGCCTGCTGCTGAACGCAGTGGGCGCGGGGGTGACGGCGGTTACCCTGCTGATCATGCCGGAGCAGACCGTGTGGTTCGGTGTGCTCAGCCTGCTGGGCTGTGCCACGCTGCTGACCCATCTGGCCGAGCCGGTGCTGAAAAAGCTGCCCCCGGTGCCGGGTGCGGCGCTCAGCCTGTGGCTGTTCTGGGCGGCCTACCCGGTGCAGCAGGGCTGGCTGCGGCTGTTGCCCGGTCTGCGGGTGAATCTGCCCGGCTGGCTGTACGCCTCCCGCTGGACGGCGGTTCTCGGCTTTCCCCCGGCGGGGTTTTACTCCAGCGATTACTTCCCGCTGCTGCCCTGGCTGTTTCTGTTCTGGGGGGGGTATTACCTGTGGCCCCTCATCCGAAGCTGGAAGCCGCTGACGCGGAAGGTTCCGGTGTTTAGCGCACTGGGGCGGCTGTGCCTGCCGGTGTATGTGGTGCACCAGCCCGTGTGTTACGGGCTGTGCATGGCGGCCTGGTGGCTGGGGCTGGTGTAAGCCCGGCGGACAGGGCGCGGAATGTTTGGCCGAAAGAAGCAGTCAGAATAAACGGCAAAGAGAGAAAGGGTCAGACCGGTTTGCGGCCTGACCCTTTTTGATGTAAAGTTACATTGCATCTACAAATGCATGCAAGTACGTGCTATAATCTAGTATACTCAAAGCCCGATAAAAACAAGGAGAAAAACAAATGCGTGTAAAAAGCTGGATTGCGTTTATTCTTATTTTTTCCATTGTCCGCATGATGATGCGGGTGATTTTTGAGAAGTAAGGGGGCTTGCCATGACCATTCAGGAACTGCGCGAAAAAGCAGGCATGAGCCGCCCGGAGTTTGCAGAATACTTCGGCATTCCCTACCGCTCGGTGCAGAACTGGGAGCTGGGCGTGCGTGACTGCCCGGAGTACCTGCGCGCACTGGTGGAGTATAAGCTGGAAAAGGAAGGGCTTTTGAACCAATAAAGCCAATCGGCAAAGAAGATTAACAGGCGCGCCGGTAAGACGCGCGGAAAATTTTGCTGAAAGGGCTGGCGGAGAGGTGATTCAAAATGCCCAAGTATTTGCGAGAAGAAGATATTAGTGCAGGATTTCGCGCGCCGTTTTACAGCGTCACAACCTGCATTCCAGAGTGCAATGTTTGTATTTATCGAGTTAAGCCCGGAGAATGCAAAAAGAATGGGACCCCGTCTGATGATTTTTGCTTTGGGGAGCGCCATGACTGCCCGGATGCGATTCTGAACACGGCTCATTTTTTATATCCAAAATATCAGGAACTCTACCCGGAAGAATGTAAGGTATCGGCCAAGAAATAAGTCGGCAATGACACAGCTTTTATAGGCTCTGTGCTTGAGGCGTTCGATATCCGCGCAATGGTGCACCCGCATCAAGTTCCAATGAGGGGGATGTTATGTTTGACACCCGTAAGCTTCAAGGTGAAAATCGCGAGTTAAAAATCACACTCATGGATGGTATGTATATCCTCGGAAAAATCATCCGTGTTGATGATGAGGAAGATAGTGAGCTGGGGGAGCCGGGCATTACGATCCTTACTCCGGAAGGGCGTTTTGTCGGCCTTGGAGACAGCGGAATCAAGATAGTTGAGCCAATTGAAAAAAGCCACGATGCAAATGCACCATGGCCTTTTCTCGTGAAGGACAAAAACGCTTACAACGAAACGCAAAGGTTATTGTGACAACAGTTGAGGTGAAATGATATGACCGAGGAGGAAGCCAGAACGATTCTGGAAAATTACAGAGAAGTCGATGATGATACTGGTGAAGAATACGGCCATAAAATTATCTGCTGCCTTGGCAGTGACAATGACTATTATATTTTCAAGTGTAAATCGGATGGTTACCTTGACTTGAAAACAGGTTCGTTTGTGAAAAGTGCAAACGCATCTTATGAAGTAGCCGTATGTCCAGATGGAACAGTCCTTGGTATTCCTCAATAAATCTCTCATGAACTAAGCCGCAGTGCTGAGTGCACCGCGGCTTTTCTGTGGCTTTTTACCGCTTCAGCTGGTTCAATGCGGGGCTAACCGCGCCGAAATAGGGTCAAACAGGGTCAAATAGTGCAAATTTAGAAAAGAGAAAAGGCGTCACATCTTACGATGTAACGCCTTTTTTGGTGGGCGGTAAGGAACTCGAATCCCTG
>Ga0129310_1000164_pt1 | contig 91789 bp, 90 predicted proteins | sample Go1ome_2_FD_94433 | JGI IMG/M metagenome (GOLD analysis project Ga0129310, IMG submission 94433) | Western lowland gorrila individual fecal microbial communities from Wisconsin, USA - Go1022A metagenome | ecosystem: Host-associated > Mammals > Digestive system > Large intestine > Fecal | place... | reverse complement strand
GTTTGCGCTTGACTTTGTGAGTCCTCTAAAATCATATCAATGCTCATCTTGTGCCTCCTTTCGCAAGAGGTCAACAAGAGCGTCTTCGAGGTCATCTTCTTGTTTTTTAAGCTCCGCTAATGCTTCATCTGTTTCCCCAATCAAATGATGACGGTAACGGCTCGTCAGGTCTAAAGCCATTTCAAAACGAAGCGCATAATGGCTCTGATAACCGTCTTGCCAGAAAAACTCCTCTGCTTGAGCCACTATGCCAGAATAGCAGTCATAGGTCTCTTGTAACTCAGCTGTCTTACGACGAGACGTATAAGTCTCCTCCATTTGTTGTTCCAGTTCGTACTTTTTCATCCTATTCTCCCTTTATCGCTTGTGCTCCCTCTTGGTCAACCGCTTCAAAATCACTGGCCACCGAATGCAAATGTTCCATTGTCGTGGCTAAAGCTGTTTTAACCTGGTTAGCCATTTCACCACTTCGTTGAATGACGATTCTAGCTTTCGGGTTTCCTTGCACGGTCGTTTGCTCATCCAGCGTAACCGACGACGCATCCGCTAACAACTGTTCCTTAGCAGTTGTCAACGCTGTTGCCTGTTGTTGCGCCGCAGATAAATCGCTTTTTATTTCCATCAAATCTCCTCCCATTGTCCTTGATGTTATTTCCTTATTCTATCATAAAATTTTTTCGAAACGAACCAAAAACTATATCAATGGGTTTTCAAGTGCATAAAATCCCCATTCTTCTTAACACATTTTCAATATTATTAAAAAACAAAAAAGCTGATTTCTCAGCTTTTGAATGTTTTTTTAATGTTTTGTTAGTCCTCGCGGTCAATAATAACGCCCATGACGGTTAGGTGTCCATTGCTGATGAGGGTTAGGACCAAGCGTGCTAATTCTTTAGCTGGCATAGAAAAATCTGATTTTATCCACCATAGCAAAGTGCCTGTAAAAATACTGGTTAAGTAAGCGACGATAAACTCTGTTGGAACTTGCTCACCAGATTCTGTAACGTTCAGTTTGGCAAGCAGGTGATCATATTTTTCATGGAGAAGCGTTCCAAATTTTTCTTGCATGACTTCTTGCGAAATGCTGCGCAGAACAATTTTAGCAATGGCTGAATTTTTCTCCAAACCATGGTAAAAATCAGTCAATAATTTTTCGGCTCTTTTCACCTTGACACGGTCACCATTTGTGATTTGAGCACCGTCAATCATGTCAGACATTTGGTCCAAAACTTGCTGTTGAATCCCACTTTGGAGTTCATCCTTGTCCGCATAGTGCGCATAAAAAGTAGCACGATTAATCATCGCTTCGTCAGCAATATCTTGCACCGTAATTTTTTCGTAAGGTTTTTCACTGAGCAGTTTGGCAAAAGCATCAAAAATCAATTTTTCAGTTCTTAAATAACGAATATCTGTAAATTTCATCGGTTCTTTCCTCCGAGATAAGCAACACTTTGTTGAACATGTGTTGTTTAAACAACACAACTTTAAAAATTAGCGATTGAATTTGACAAAGAGTGTTCTATAATATTATTATAGCAAACAGTTTGTTGAATAAGCAACAGATTGTTGGCAGGGTAACACTGTGTTAGGTAAAACAAAGAAAGGAAAAAATAGTGTTAAAGACCTATTTGCGTGGATAAGAGGGAAAATTTTCTAAGAAATTCGATTTTCATCTCACTTCCACCGCCTTCTAACACTTTTGGTATTTTATTATATGTATAAAGCAGGTATAGATGTCGGATCGACAACTGTTAAAGTTGTCATCTTCGACGATAACTATCAATTATTATTCTCACGTTATGAACGTCACTTTTCAGATGTTAAAACGGCAACAATTAAAGTTTTAAAGGAAGCTATTTCAGAAATCGGCGACCAAACAGTCAGTATTGCTATCACAGGTTCAGGGGGAATGGGGTTGGCAGATGTAGCAAAAATTCCATTTGTTCAGGAAGTTATTGCCGCTACCACTACCGTTGAAAAATTCATTCCACAAACCGATGTTGTTATCGAACTTGGTGGTGAAGATGCTAAGATGACATTCTTTGGAGATGCCCTTGAACAACGCATGAACGGAACATGTGCTGGTGGTACAGGTGCTTTCATTGACCAAATGGCAGAACTTTTGAAAACAGATGCCAACGGCGTTAATGAATTAGCCAAAGGCTACGAAACAATTTACCCAATCGCTAGCCGTTGTGGGGTATTTGCCAAGACAGACGTCCAACCATTGATTAATGAAGGGGCTCGCAAAGAGGACATTGCAGCTTCTATTTTCCAAGCCGTTGTTAATCAAACCATTGCTGGTTTGGCTTCAGGGCGTAAAATTTCTGGAAATATTGCCTTTCTTGGCGGACCACTATTCTTCATGAGTGAACTTCGTCAACGTTTCATTGAAACACTCAATATTAAACCAGAAAATGTTATTTTCCCTGAAAATCCACAACTTTTCGTTGCCATGGGAGCTGCCTTAGATGAAGATCAAGCGCAATTAGCACTATCAGAAATCATTCATAATCTTGAAAATAACACTTCAAAATCGCTAGTTCCTAAAAATACACTAGATGTTCTTTTCAAAGACCAAGCTGAATTAGACGCTTGGCGCGCTCGCCACAATGAAGCAAGTGTTGAATATAAAGATATTGCCAAAGCTTCTGGTCCAGTCTTTCTGGGAATTGATGCGGGTTCAACAACCTCAAAGGTTGTCTTGACTGACCCCGAAGGTGCTATTTTATTCCAACACTATGGCAACAACCAAGGACAACCACTTGAAAATGTTATCGAAATTCTCAAAGAAGTTTATCGCCAATTACCAGACACAGCCTTTATCGCACGCTCTTGCGTAACAGGTTATGGTGAAAATTTGATTAAAGCAGCCTTGCACGTTGACTATGGTGAAGTCGAAACCGTTGCTCACTTCAAAGCCGCTAATTACTTCAACCCTGGTGTTGATTTCATTCTCGATATTGGTGGGCAAGATATGAAAGCTATGAGCGTTCAAGACGGCGCCCTCTCAAGTATTCAATTGAACGAAGCTTGTTCATCTGGTTGTGGTTCTTTCATCGAAACCTTTGCCAAATCACTTAAATACGACGTTAAAGACTTTGCACAAGTTGCTTTACTAGCTGAACACCCTGTTGACCTCGGTTCAAAATGTACAGTGTTCATGAACTCAAAAGTCAAACAAGTGCAAAAAGAAGGCGCTACTGTTGCTGATATTTCTGCAGGACTTTCTTATTCTGTTATCAAAAATGCGCTTTATAAGGTTATTAAACTCAAACGTCCTGAAGATTTAGGTGAAAAAATTGTTGTCCAAGGCGGTACTTTCTACAATGAAGCGGTGCTCCGTGCCTTTGAATTGGTCAGTGAACGCGAAGTTGTTCGTCCAAGTATTGCTGGTTTAATGGGAGCTTACGGCTGTGCCATTATTGCCCAAGAAAAATACGAAGACGAAACCGCTCAAGCACCTGCCGTTGAAATGGCAACAGTCTAGTAAAAGGAGGGAAGCATGACCGAAACATTACTTGAACATAATCGTGCCAAATCAAGCTTAATGGGGCTTGACGAACTAGATCATTTCACAACCCAAAAAGAATTCACACGTTGCGGACTTTGTGAAAATAACTGCGCATTGACGGTGACGATTTTCAACGATGGCTCAAAATTTGTCACTGGTAACCGTTGTGAACGCGGAGCTGAAAAAGTCACTAAAATCAAATTTGACCGCAGCAATCAAAAAGAAAATCTCGTTGATTATAAATATAAAAAACTCTTTAAATTCAAAGCACTTGCTAAACGAGATGCTGTACACGGCATTATCGGTGTTCCTCGTGTGCTTAACATGTATGAAAATTACCCACTTTGGCACACTATCTTAACAGACCTTGGTTTCCGTGTTCAACTTTCACCAAAATCTGATAAAAAATTATTTGAAAAAGGGATTGAAACTATTCCTAGTGATACCGTTTGTTATCCTGCCAAAATGGTACATGGACACATTCAAAGTTTGATTGACCGAAAAGTTGACGCTATTTTCTACCCAAGTGTTATTTACGAACAAATCGAAAATAGCAAAGCACCTAATCACTACAACTGCCCAATCGTTCAAAGTTACCCAGAAGTTATCGAAAAAAATATGGACCCTATCCGTAATGGTGAGGTGAAATATTTCCATCCATTTGTTAACTTGGCTGACCACGAATCTGTTGTAAAATCATTGATTAAAGCTTTCAGCGAATACGAAGATATTACAGCTGAAGATATTCAAAATGCCGTTGAACATGGTTATCAAGCGCTAGCTGATTTCAAACAAGATTTGCAAGATAAAGCTGATGAGCTCTTATCTACTCTTGCTCTCAAAGGTGAAAAGGCTATTGTCCTTTCAGGTCGTCCATATCACCTCGACCCTGAAATCAACCATGGTATTGCCAATATCATCACGCAAGAAGGCTTCCATGTTTTGACAGAAGATATGGTAGCTGGTCTTGAAGAAGTTTCAGGACTTCGTGTTGTGAACCAATGGGTTTACCATTCTCGCCTTTATGCGGCTGCCAAGGTGGTTTCTAAGAATCCAAACCTTGAGCTTGTTCAACTAAACAGCTTTGGTTGCGGACTTGACGCGGTAACAACTGACCAAGTCGAAGAAATCATGCGTGGTCACAACAAACTATATACCGTGCTCAAAATTGACGAAGGTAGTAACCTCGGTGCTATCCGAATTCGTCTCCGTTCCCTCAAAGCTGCCGTTGAAGAACGTGATAAAAAATTCAAGAAAGCTAATCTTGACCACATTTTCAACCAAGCACCACAATTTGATAACCAATTCGATGAGGAAGAAGAACGCAAAGAACCTGTCTTTACTAAAGAAATGAAAAAGACACACACGCTTCTTATGCCAATGCTTTCTCCAATTCACCAAAATGATCTTATCGAAGAAGCCTTCAAACACGCTGGCTACAACGTTGTCATTTTACCTGCAATGGACAGAAAAGCCGTTGATGTCGGATTGAAATTCGTCCATAATGACGCCTGCTACCCTGCTATCATTTCTATCGGCCAATTGATTGAAGCTCTTCAAAGTGGCGAATATGACCTTGATAATACCAGCGTTATGATGACCCAAACTGGTGGTGGTTGCCGTGCAACCAACTACATTCCACTTCTACGTAAAGCTCTGAAAGACGCTGGTTTCCCTCAAGTTCCTGTGGTTTCCATTTCTATGGGAAATCAAGGTACCGAAGAAACACCAGGTTGGAGCCTCACTTATTCATTCGTCAAACGCCTACTCATCAGCGTTTTGTATGGTGATTTATTCGAACGTGTGCTCTATCGTGTTCGCCCATACGAAGCCGTTCCAGGCTCTGCTAACGCTCTTTATGATAAATGGCTTGAAATCGCTCGTAAAAATGTGAGATCAGGTTCATATTTTGAATTTAATCATAACATGAAACGTATCATCAAAGAGTTTGATACCCTTGAAACCGTTGATTTCGGACAAAAACCTCGTGTCGGTGTCGTTGGAGAAATCCTTGTCAAATACGCTCCAACAGCTAACAACGACATCGTTGCTATCATTGAAAATGAAGGCGGTGAAGCCGTTGTTCCTGACCTTATTGGCTTTATGAATTATTCACTTTTCAACCAAATTTGGAAAGCTGACGAGCTTAATATGAGCCAAAAAGCTAAACGCTTCGCTAAGCTTGGTATTGATGCCATTAATCTCCTTGAAAAACCAATGAATAAAGCCCTTGAAAAATCTGAACGCTTTGAAGGCATTGAGTCTATCTATGACATTGCCGAAGGTGCTTCTAAGATTATTTCAATTGGTAACCATACTGGTGAAGGTTGGTTCCTAACAGGTGAAATGATTGAATTGCTCAACAATGATGTCAAAAATATTGTCTGTCTCCAACCATTCGGTTGTTTGCCAAACCATATCGTTGGTAAAGGTATGGTTAAAGAACTTCGTCGTCAATACAAGGGTGCTAATATTGCTCCAATCGATTACGACCCAGGTTCATCAGAAGTTAACCAATTAAACCGCATTCGCTTGATGATGACAACTGCCAAGAAAATGCAAAAAGCAGCACTCACAAGCGCTAATTAATACAAAAAAACTCCTGCTTAGCTTCTAACTAAGCGGGAGTTTTTATGTTATCCTAGGCAGAAATCAACTGCTGCCATTTCAGGGTTAAGCCCAAAATAAAATTAGTCAAGATAAGCAATGACTTCGATTTCAACTTTGACGTCTTTTGGCAAACGAGCGACTTCTACTGCTGAACGTGCTGGAAAATCAGCCTTAAATGCCGTAGCGTAAACGTCATTAAACGGTACAAAATCATTCATATCGCTAAGGAAACAAGTTGTCTTAACCACATGGTCAAAATCTGTGCCTGCTTCCGCAAGAATAGCAGAAATATTTTTAAGAACTTGCTTAGTTTGTTCTTGAATAGTTGTTCCGATAATTTCACCAGTTTCAGGTGACAAAGGCACTTGACCTGAAGCAAATAGGAAATTACCAACGACCTTTCCTTGAACATAAGGTCCAATTGCTGCTGGTGCTTTATCTGTGTGAATTGTTTTTGCCATGATAAACTCCTTCTCTCAATTAAGTAGCTCTATTATAGCAAAATATTCTGAAAATTAAAACATTTTATAGCTTATAAAACTGAGGAATATTTGGGATTGGCTTTTCTGATGTGATTGCCATAAATAGGTTTTAGAGCTTCAAAAGCAGCTACTACTCTATTGGAAATATCCACATGAGCTAGAAAATTCTTTCCATTTGGTCCATAACCTTGTTCATTATCTGTTAATCTTGGAATCTCACCCATTAATAAATTGATATAGCGGTCAACATCCCACATGCCATGAATCTTTGTTGCGTAGGTGAGTTTATCTTGGTAATTCAGGTAAGCTCGATAAGCAGCGTAATTAATCACTACCGTATCTTTTGAAAGGTATTTTCGTAATGTCGCTTCCATACGATATTGCATAGTCGCATCTTGGCATAAAATGATACTATGGTGGGCAATGCCTTTGTTCTTCATTAATTTGAGCAAATTCGTGATATTATTGCCACAATTTGTTGATTTGGTTTCAAGATAGTCAGCTTGGATTTGATAAACAGTCAAAAGATATTGTTGAAAAAGTTCAGCTTCTGTCAAGCCATTTACAGCAATCAAAGGGTATTCTTTGTGAATCTGCTCTCTCAAGGTAGCCGTTGTATGTCCTTCACCACCAACAATAATATAATGCTCTGCAATATCATCTTTGATAGCCTTAGCCAGTACATCACCGCCAGCAAGAATGCTACCGCCAAAAAGAACCATAACATCTGCTTTTTCTATTCCATATTTTTCATGCAAGTTTTTCTGATTAAGTTCCTCAACATCTCTTTTGCCACAAAATTGACCAAGGATATTAAGATTTTCTGCATTTTTTTGATTTTCCATTGGCAAGTCTCCGAGAATTTTTCTGATTTCTTTTGGCGCTAACGTCGAATGAATTTTGACGGAATGGCAAGGGGATTATTTTCATCAGCTAAAATCTGACGTACTGCTAATTTCCCCAGTTCATAAGAATAATGCTCTACTGACGGAATCCCAAGCAACTCACTAATATGCTGATTTTCTTGCCCGATAATTAACGGCAAAGCTCTGCCATTATCCTTAAAAGCCTTGATAACGCCATAAGCCATTTGGTCCTCATTCGTCACAATTGCATCAAAATCCTGCGTAAGCTGTTTTGCCCAATTATAACCGTCTTGAAAATTAGAAATGCCACTAAAAACAGCTGAATTTTGATATTGCGGAAAATGTTCTAAAACAGAAACCATTGTCCGATAAGTCGCACTAGCTTCATCAGCTCTCGTAAAAAGATAAGCTGGTGATTTAATGCCCGTTTCAACTAAATAGGCATTAAGATCATTATAAGCTTGGTAGCGGTCAACATAGACTGATTTCAAAAGAGGATTGTCAAGTGGCTCACATAAAAGAATGGGACCGTATTGTGCATAAGAGGCAATGGTCTCTATCGGCAATTCACGTGACGTAAAGATAAGCCCGTCAAAAGCACGACCACGCAATTGTTCTAAATACTCACGTTCCGAAAGTTCATTGTAGCCCGAATGTAGTAAAAGCAAATTATGGTTTGTTTTCTTACTTTCATCTAGCATACCATTCAATAGCTGAGTGAAATAGGGATGACGATTGTGAGGAATAACAACCGCAATTTTATTAGTCTTTCCAGCACTCAATTCTTTTGCGACCAAATTTGGCGTATAATTAAGCTCTTTTATCACCGCTTGAATTTTTTGACGCACGTCATCTGACACATAAGGATGATTGTTAAGCACGCGCGACACCGTCGCTTTAGAATAACCCGTTCGTTCTGCAATATCTCTGATTGTTACCATTTAAACATTCCTCAAAAATTTATGAATTCCATAACCAACACCATTGCACTGGTTAACCAATGTGATAAATTTAGCTTGGGCAATCACATCTGGGCTAGCATTTGCCATTGCAATTGGAAAACTCGTCCGTTCAAACATTGGCAAATCATTGTGCCCATCGCCAAAAGCCGCAGTTTCTCCCTCGCTCAAAGCTTCTTTTTGCATGATATAATCAATACCAGCTGACTTCTTAGCTGCCGTATGAGTAATTTCCAAATAATGTTTTCCTGATTGCTGCACCGCAACCGTGTCTATCCCTAATGATAGCACAAATTCTTGTAGATTTGTTAACGTTTTCTCATCAAAGACAATCATCATTAACTTATAAATCTCTTTTTTAGGTTTTAAGAAATGGCTGAGCAACATTGTCCGTGTTGGTTTTTGTTGCGTAACTTTCTGCTCAAAAAGAATTCCCTTGTCAATCTCATGACAATACCATTTATGCAAATCATAGTATGACAAACTGATCTCTGGAAATTTCTCATGAATCGCACCAAGAAGAGTATGAACATCTTTTTTTGCTATTGGTTGACTGTGAATCGGAAGGACACGACCATTGTCAACACGATAAATCAAACCACCATTAAATCCAACTTGTGCACCCGTCAAATCTAATTTTTCAATCGCTGCCATCATTTCCATTGGAGCACGAGCTGATACCAAGGTCATCGGAATGCCAGCTGATTTAATCAGAGAAACATTTTCCTCTGAAACTGCGCCAGTATTGTCAAGAAGCGTTCCATCCATGTCTGAAAAAATACGTTTAATCATCTTTTTTACCTCGCTTGTTTGATTTGACTAAAGTATAATTTATGAAACGCGTTCCAGGTCAAGCCCTTTTTAAAAAGAAATTTTTTTCATTTATTTTCAAGTATTTACAAAAAGCTTCTTTACCTTTATAATAATAGTCGTGCATAATCAGTGATGCCGTTAGTTATTTGACTAGTCATTGTCAATTCTAAAAAATACGCTCCCAACCTCATGGTAACTAAAACATTGACATGACGTAAAAAAGCACCCTGGCGAGAGGAATTCTCACTGTTAGGGTGCTTTTATTATCTTAGTGATTGTTTTTCTCATTACGTTTTTCTTTTAAGGCAGCTGTTTGTTTACGAATTTCGTTCAAAAATGGCGCTGTCGTTAAGCGGAAATTTTTATAGTTTCTAAGCATACGACGTTGATTGAAACGGAATGGCTCGATTCCTTTTTCTCTCAAGGTTTCATTGATGTGAAGTCGTAAATTTTCCAAACGTTTGCTAAAGACTTCAGCTTGCTGTGTTAAATCACCAACTTCTGTTCGTACTGATTCGCGTAATTTTTCTTGCTCGGCACGAACGTATTTCTCAAAAGCAATAGCAGCTTGTTGGAATTTCACCGTATCAACAACTGTCCAAATCAAATCTGCTGTCATCACAATAACAATACCTAACGCTACCCAATCATTCAGGTGATTAATTAGCCACATCACTCCTGGTTGAATAAATTCAACGAGAACAACAATTCCAAATCCCCAGAAAAGTGATATCCGCGGTGCAATACGTCCCTGAATATTACCAAACTCCTGACTGTAGTCCCATAATTTCATATGAAAGACCGTCTCTAACAGCCAGCCCGCAACGTATTCAAATGCTGTTGCTACAAGCAAACCACTCAAGAACAGCCATAAAATATTGCTCTGAAACGGCTCTGTCGCTAGTAAAACCGTTGTCACTGCAAAGCCATAAACGGGGCAATACGGTCCCACTAAAAAACCACGATAAGCAAACTTCTTATCCTTAATCGAACAATAAACCGTCTCCCAAAGCCAGCCTACAAACGAATAAATAAAAAACAAAAAGACAATGTCTGCCAATGAATATGTCATAAAACTCCAACCTTCTAAAATTCAAACTATTCTCATTATATCAAAAAACCTAGAACATGACTTGTTCTAGGTTATTATTTTACAAATTTTCAATGAGTTTTGCTGCAAATTCACTTGTTGAGCAAGCTACTTTTCCTTGCGCCAAATCAGCTGTAAATTGACCTTGAGCGAATGTTTTTTCAATCGCTGCTGTAATTAAGCTAGCCACTTCTGTCCAACCAATGTAATCAAACAACATGCAACCAGACAAAAGAACAGAACATGGATTGGCAATGTCTTTACCAGCAATATCTGGTGCAGTTCCGTGTGTCGCTTCAAAAATAGCGTGACCTGTCAAGTAGTTGATATTGGCACCTGGTGAGATTCCAATACCACCAACTTGGGCAGCAAGGGCATCACTAGCGTAGTCACCATTGAGGTTTGTCAAAGCCACAACATCAAATTTTTCAGGATTAAGCAAAATTTGTTGCAAGAAATTATCGGCAATAATGTCATTAATCACCAATTTTCCGCTGGCTAATTCATCAGCGTATTCACGTTTTGCAAGGTCATAACCCCAACTACGGAAGCCACCTTCTGTGAATTTTTGAATATTTCCTTTGTGAACAAGAGTAACTTTAGTCAAATTGTTAGCAAGAGCGTATTCAATCGCAGAGCGAATCAAACGTTCACTACCTTCTTGTGAGATAGGTTTGATTCCGATACTGCTTGTTTCAGGAAAACGAATCTTGCTGACAGACATTTCATTTTGCAAGAAATCAATGACTTTTTTCACTTCTTCTGTGCCAGCATTCCACTCGATACCTGCATAAATATCTTCCGTATTTTCACGAAAAATAGTAATGCTTGTTTTTTCTGGTTCTTTAAGTGGGCTTTCAATCCCTTTAAAATAACGAACAGGACGCACACAAGCGTATAAATCCAATTCTTGACGAAGGGCAACATTTAGTGAACGAATCCCACCACCAACTGGTGTCTCTAGTGGACCTTTGATAGCGACCAAATCTTCTTTAATCGTTTCAAGAGTTGCTTCTGGTAACCATTCTCCTGTTGCTTCATGCGCTTTTTTACCAGCCAAAAGCTCAAGCCATTCAACTTTTTTCTGACCTTGGTAAGCTTTATCAATCGCTGCATCAAAGACAGCACGCGCATTTTTCCAAATGTCACGTCCAACGCCATCCCCTTCAATAAAAGGGATGATTGGATTGTTAGAAACAGTCAAGTGACCATTTTCTAAAATGATTTTATCTGCCATTTTTCTCGTTTTTCCTTTCTAAGGCTTTTTAGCGTTCTTCAAGTGGTGTGTATTTCAAACCGAGCTCTCCAGTATAATGAGAACGTGGTCGAATCAATTTGTTATTTTTTTGTTGTTCTTGAATATGAGCAATCCAGCCTGATACACGGCTCATTGCAAAAATAAGGGTAAAAATCGAACTATCAATACCAAGAACATGGTAAACCGTTGCCGAATAGAAATCGACATTTGGGATAAGCCCTTTAGTGTGTTTCATGTAATCTTCAATTTCACGTGACAAGTTGAACCACACTTCGTTTTCAGTACCTTCGGTAAGAGCTTGTGCCATTTCACGCAAATATTTTTCACGTGGGTCTTGTGTTTTATAAACACGGTGACCAAATCCCATGATTTTTTCTTGCGAATCCAATTTTTCTTTCAAATACGCTTTGGTATCACCCATTTCACGAATTTCAGTTAACATGTCAAAGACACGTTCATTAGCACCACCGTGAAGTGGTCCTTTAAGCGTACCAATTGCAGTTGTCACACAAGAATAAATATCAGCCAATGTTGACGCACAGACACGCGCTGCGAATGTTGACGCATTCAATTCATGGTCAGCATGTAAAACCAAGGCACGATTTAAAGCTTTTACTTGCAATGGTGTTGGTTCTTCGCCGTTTAACATATAAAGGAAATTCGCTGCAAATCCTAAATCTTCACGTGGAGCAACTGGTGTTTTCCCGTCACGTAAACGCGCAAAAGTTGCAATAATAGTTGGCATTTTAGCCATTAATTGAATAGATTGTTCGTATGTTGCTTCTTCAGAATTATCTTCAGCATTGACATTATACACACCAAGTAAACTAACTGTTGAACGAAGCACGCTCATTGGGTGCAAATGGCTGCGCGACTGAATCATAATACATTGTTCAACCGCATCGCTAATAGCATAATTTTCACGAAGTTCTTTAACAAAACTATCAAACTCTGCTTTATTTGGCAAGTGCAAGTTCCAAAGAAGGTAAATCACTTCTTCAAAACTAGCATCGTTATCCATTAATTCAGAAATATTATAACCTGCGTAAGATAAATTATCATCAATAATTGAACTAATATGGGTATTACAAGCTATTAAATCTTTTAATCCGCTTCCTCCTGTCATAGATTATGCTTCCTCCAATTTCTTTCTAACAACCATTGGTAAGATACCGCCGTTTTTATAGTAACGAATGTCAGCGTCGGCATCAAAACGTACCATGGCTTTAAAGTGTTTTTCACCTGAGTCATCACGAGCTACAACATCAACAACATCGTGAATACCAGGATTTTCTGAAAGATTAATATCGTATGTTTCAAGACCAGTTAAACCAAGGCTTTCTGCTGTATCACCTTCTAAAAATTGCAATGGTAATACACCCATCATGACAAGATTTGAGCGGTGAATACGTTCAAAACTTTCAGCCAAAACAGCTTTAACCCCAAGAAGGTTAGAACCTTTGGCAGCCCAGTCACGACTAGACCCCATACCATAATCTTTACCTGCAATGACTAAAGTATCGACATTATCTTCTTTATAATGCATAGCAGCGTCATAAATTGGCATGATTTCGCCGTTGTATTTTGTGTAACCGCCAATTTTACCGTCTGCTAATTGGTTTTGGATACGAATATTGGCAAATGTTCCACGCATCATGACTTCGTGATTACCACGACGGCTACCATATGAGTTGAAGTCAACGTAATCAACACCATGATTATCTAAATACTTAGCAGCTGGGCTATTTTTAGCAATATTACCAGCAGGTGAAATGTGGTCAGTTGTCACACTATCACCAAATTTGGCTAATGGCTTAAGATTTTTCAATGGTTTAATCGCTAAATCATCACCTAGATTGTCAAAATATGGTGGATTTTGGATATAAGTTGACGATTCATTCCAATGGTAAATCTTACTTTCTTCTGTTGGAATTTGATTCCATTTTTCGCTGTCTGTAAAGACATGCTCATATTCTTGCTCGAATAATTCACGTGTCACATATTTATCGACATACTCTGCCACTTCGTCATTTGTTGGCATGATGTCTTTAAGGTAAACAGGTGCATTATTTTGGTCAAATCCAAGTGGTTCTGTTGTTAAATCAATATTTGTGTTTCCAGCAAGTGCATATGCCACAACAAGTTGTGGGCTGGCAAGGAAGTTTGCTTTGACAAGTGGATTAACACGTCCTTCAAAGTTACGGTTACCTGATAAAACAGCAGATGCTAACAAGTCTGTCTCTGTAATAGCTTCTGCCACTTCTGGACGAAGGCTACCTGAGTTACCGATACATGTCGTACAACCATAACCGACAATGTTAAAGCCAAGTGTATCTAAGTAAGTTTGCAAACCAGAATTACGTAGGTAACCTGTAACCACCTTAGATCCTGGAGCAAGTGATGTTTTAACTGTTGGAGCTACGCGCAAACCACGTTCAACAGCATTTTTCGCAAGCAAACCAGCTGACATCAAGACGTAAGGGTTTGAGGTATTTGTACATGATGTGATAGCTGCGATAGCCACGTGTCCTGTTTGAATCTCAATATCTTGATCATCAAAATGAACGGTTGCTTTTTTATTGATTTCATCAGCTGTCAAACCAAAGCCTTGAACACCAACTTCACGAACTAAGCTTTCTTGGAAAGTTTGTTTGGCTTGTGTCAAATCAATCAAATCTTGTGGACGTTTTGGTCCAGAAATACTTGGTGAAATTGTTGATAAATCAATTTCAACGACTTTAGTGTATTCTGCTTGATGCTCTGGATCGTAGAAAAGATTATTGTGTTTGACATATTCTTTTGTTAAAGCAATATGGTCTTCTTTACGGTTTGTTAAACGCATATAATTAAGCGTTTCATCATCAATTGGGAAATAGCCGCAAGTTGCACCGTATTCTGGTGCCATATTGGCAATAGTTGCACGTTCGGCAAGGCTAAGATTTGATAAACCGTCACCAAAGTATTCAACGAATTTACCAACAACTTTTTCTTGACGAAGAACTTGTGTCACTTTAAGGGCTAAATCGGTAGCGGTTGCAATTTTAGGAAGTTTACCTGTCAAACGAACACCGATAACTTCTGGAACTGGGAAGAATGATGCTTCACCAAGCATCGCTGCTTCTGCTTCGATACCTCCGACACCCCAACCAAGAACACCAATACCATTAATCATTGTTGTATGGCTATCAGTACCAAACATTGAATCTGGATAAAGCATGCCATTTTTTTCAATGACAACATCACTAAGGAATTCAATGTTAACTTGGTGAATGATACCAGTTGCAGGTGGCACCGCACGGTAGTTATCAAATGATTTTTCTGCCCATTTCAAAAATTCATAACGTTCATTGTTACGTTTAAATTCAAGGTTAATATTATCTTCTAAAGCTGTGTCACAGCCAAAGAAATCAACTTGGACACTGTGGTCAATAACCAAATCAACTGGAATTTCTGGATTAATAAGTTCAGCATCTCCACCGTTGGCAACAATGGCATCACGCATCGACGCAAGGTCAACAACAACAGGAACTCCTGTGAAATCCTGTAAGATGACACGACTTGGTTTGAATGGAACTTCTCCGCTTGTTTTTTTAGGATTGTAAGTTGCTAAATTTTCAATGTGATTTTTTGTAACATCTACACCATCATACTTTCTGAGTAAACTTTCAAGTAATATACGAATAGTGTAAGGGATTTTTTTGATATCTCCTCCATAATGAGAAACCGCTTCTTCAAGATTAAAATACGAATACTCACCATCTTTGAAGGAAAACTTTGATAAAAATTCTGTCATGTACAGACCCCCGAAATATAATAATGGTTTTTTAATTATACAACTTTCAGAATATTTAGTCAAGTATAATTCACAATCCCATGTTAGATTTTATAACATAGGATGTAATATAAAACTTTAGCATTTCTAAAAAGCTTGATTTTACAATATTTTGTGTGTGACATTATTTTTAAATACTATATATTGTGTTTTTTCGAGAGATATTTCTTGCTTTTTTGACTAATTTTGGTTATTCTAAATGAACATTGAGTTTCCCATAAGGAAATATTTTTTAGGAGGATGCCCTAATGGCTAATAAAATCACAATTTTTTCAAAAAATAACTGTATGCAGTGCAAAATGACAAAAAAACTCTTGGATAAAGAGGGAGCTGATTACCAAGAAATCAACATTGACGAACGCCCTGATATGATTGATTACGTAAAAGACCTTGGTTTCTCTGCTGCGCCAGTCGTCAAAGCAGGTGACATTATTTTTTCTGGTTTTCAACCTGCAAAATTAAAAGAAATTATCTAAACCTTCTATATTAAATTAGAAAGGAGTTACCACACTTCAATTAATGAGCGTTGGTATCTTACTTTATGAGTCTAAAAAATCTCGGCGATGTCTCTTATTTTCGCCTTAATAATGAAATTAACCGTCCTGTGAATGGACAAATTCCTCTTAATAAAGATAAAGAAGCCCTTAGAGCTTTCTTTCGTGAAAATGTCATTCCAAATTCAATGGCTTTTGACACGATTATTGATAAAATCAACTATTTGATTGACAATGATTATATCGAGCCAGAATTTATCAGCAAATATACGCCAGATTTTATTGAAAGTTTGGCTAAGGACTTGCAAGCGCAAGGATTTCGTTTTAAATCTTTCATGGCCGCCTATAAGTTTTATCAGCAATATGCTTTAAAGACAAATGACGGTAAATATTATCTTGAAAGTATCGAAGACCGTATTCTTTTTAACGCTCTTTATTTTGCTGATGGTAATGAAGAATTGGCACGTGATTTGGCAACTGAAATGATTCATCAACGCTATCAACCTGCTACACCTTCCTTTTTAAATGCTGGTCGTAGTCGCCGTGGTGAATTCGTCTCTTGTTTTCTCATTTCAGTAACTGACGATATGAATTCGATTGGGCGTTCTATCAATTCAGCGCTACAATTGTCCCGTATCGGTGGGGGTGTTGGTATCAGTCTTTCAAATCTGCGTGAGGCTGGCGCTCCTATCAAGGGTTATGAAGGGGCAGCTTCTGGTGTTGTTCCTGTCATGAAGCTCTTTGAAGATAGTTTTTCATATTCTAACCAACTGGGGCAACGTCAAGGAGCTGGTGCTGTTTACCTTGATGTTTTCCACCCAGATATCATGGCATTTCTATCAACCAAAAAAGAGAATGCTGACGAAAAAATCCGTGTCAAAACTCTCTCTCTTGGTATCACCGTACCTGATAAATTTTACGAATTGGCTCGCAATAACGAAGAGATGTATCTCTTTAGCCCATATAGTGTTGAGCGTGAATACGGCGTGCCTTATAGCTATGTTGATATTACGGCTGAGTATGACAAAATGGTTGCTAACCCAAATATCGTCAAAACCAAAATTAGAGCACGTGATTTGGAAACTGAAATTTCGAAATTACAACAAGAATCTGGTTACCCTTATGTGGTCAATATTGATACAGCTAATCGTACCAATCCAATTGACGGTAAAATTATCATGTCAAATCTTTGTTCAGAAGTGCTTCAGGTTCAAACCCCTAGCGTGATTAACGACGCTCAAGAATTTGTCAAAATGGGAACTGATATTTCATGTAATTTGGGCTCAACAAATGTGGTTAATATGATGACTTCACCTGATTTTGGACGTTCTATCAAAGCCATGACACGCGCTTTGACTTTTGTTTCAGACACCTCATCTATTGAAGCTGTGCCAACAATCAAGCATGGCAACGAACAAGCGCATACCTTTGGACTTGGTGCTATGGGGCTTCATACCTTCCTAGCTCAACACCACATTCATTATGGTAGCCCAGAATCCATTGAATTTACCAATATTTACTTTATGTTAATGAATTATTGGACTTTGGTGGAATCAAATCATATCGCTCGTGAACGTCAGCAAACATTTGTAGGTTTTGAAAACTCAAAATACGCTGACGGAAGCTACTTTGATAAATACATTACAGGTGAATTTATTCCAAAATCTGACCGTGTGAAAGAACTCTTTGCAGAACATTTTATTCCAAGCGGTGAGGATTGGGCTAAGCTCCGCGATGCTGTGATAACAGACGGACTTTACCACCAAAATCGTCTAGCAGTTGCTCCAAATGGTTCCATTTCTTACATTAATGATGTTTCTGCGTCGCTTCACCCGATTACGCAACGTATTGAGGAACGTCAGGAAAAGAAAATTGGTAAGATTTATTACCCAGCTGCTGGTTTATCGACAGATACTATTCCTTATTACACTTCTGCTTATGATATGGATATGCGAAAAGTCATTGATGTTTATGCGGCGGCGACTGAACACGTTGACCAAGGATTGTCACTAACGCTCTTTTTGCGCAGCGATATTCCGCAAGGCCTCTATGAATGGAAAACGCAAAGCAAACAAACCACTCGTGACCTGTCTATCCTGCGCCATTACGCTTTTAATAAAGACATTAAATCAATCTACTACATCCGTACCTTTACCGATGACGGTGATGAAGTCGGCTCAAACCAATGCGAAAGCTGTGTGATTTAACTGAACACTTGTTATTGGTCTAAAGGACCTAGTAACGAGACGGCAAACGCTATAGCGAAATGGCTAACTCACTTACAACTCCATTAATCGGCTAGTATCGAGTCGATTAATTACGTGGCGTAACTTTGATTTGTGTACTGTTAAACATGAATAAGACAATATTCACTTTAACAAATCGGCTTGCTTATTGACACGTTGCAGTAAACGGCTGTTAGTAATTCATGATTAGAAAACTTGTCCTTGTTCTACAAAAACTAAAATCAAAGCAGTAACTACTTTCGCTTAGGAATTCAAAAAGATGTTAGCATTGGGGTAACTTTCACTCTTGACAAAATACCTTGCTAGGTTAGCTTACTCCATGGAAAAAACAATCTTAAAAATTTAAATACTATTTCTGAAATCCCAGTCGTTTGGCTGGCTTTCTTAATCACTTTTAGGAGAATATAAATGTCACAAACTTATTATGAAGCCATTAATTGGAATGAGATTGAAGACATCATTGATAAATCAACTTGGGAAAAGTTGACGGAGCAATTTTGGCTTGATACACGTATTCCGTTATCAAATGACCTTGATGATTGGCGTAAATTGTCAGCCGAGGAAAAAGACCTTGTCGGAAAAGTCTTTGGCGGATTAACTTTGCTAGATACCATGCAATCTGAATCTGGCGTCGAAGCGATTCGTGCGGACGTCAGAACCCCCCATGAGGAAGCTGTTCTGAATAACATTCAATTCATGGAGTCAGTTCATGCCAAATCTTATTCCTCTATTTTTTCAACACTTAACACAAAATCTGAAATTGAAGCCATTTTTGAATGGACAAATAGCAATGACTACCTGCAAAAAAAGGCAAAAATCATCAATGATATTTATGAAAATGGGGATGCGTTGCAAAAGAAAGTTGCCTCTACTTTCCTAGAAACTTTCCTCTTCTATTCTGGATTTTTCACACCACTTTATTATCTTGGCAACAATAAATTGGCAAACGTTGCTGAAATTATCAAATTGATTATCCGTGATGAATCTGTTCACGGCACTTACATTGGCTATAAATTCCAACTTGGTTTCAATGAATTATCTGAAGAAGAACAAGACAATTTTCGTGAGTGGATGTATGATTTACTTTATCAACTTTACGAAAATGAGGAAAATTATACCAAATCGCTGTATGACGGTGTTGGTTGGACTGATGAAGTATTGACATTCTTGCGCTACAACGCCAATAAAGCCCTGATGAATCTGGGGCAAGATCCACTTTTCCCAGATACTGCTAACGACGTTAACCCTATTGTCATGAACGGTATTTCAACAGGAACGTCTAATCACGATTTCTTTAGTCAAGTCGGAAATGGTTATCTCCTTGGTTCTGTTGAAGCCATGCAAGATGATGATTACAATTATGGTCTCTAGTCTGAGCCAATTTTGAAAATGTGTGATAATTTTCAAAAAGCATGAAAACTAAGCTTGACAAGAAACTTTCTTTCATGCTAGACTATAAGCAATTAGATTCACAAAGGAGTGCCTCTGGCTGAGATCGCATTTGCGAAATCCTGATAACCTGATCTCGTTAGTACGAGCGTAGGGATTGTGACATGACCGTTTTAAACTTTGTTTTGAATATCATTGCACATATTATCAGAAAAATAAGCTCCTTTGTATCAAAAGGAGCTTTTATTTATGTCATCAAAAAATTCTCAACTGTCTGCTTTGATTGAAACAGCTTTAGTAGCTGCTTTAGCCATGGCTTTATCTTACATTCCAGATTTTGCAAGCTGGTTCACACCGTCGTTTGGAGCTATTCCCTTAGTCCTCTTTGCACTACGTCGTGGCACAAAATATGGCGTATTGGCTGGGCTGATTTGGGGCTTACTACATTTTATCCTTGGTAAAGTGTGGTATTTAGCCTTATCACAAGTGCTTATCGAATACATCGTTGCCTTTGTTTCCATGGGCTTAGCTGGTATTTTTACTGTTCCTTTTCAAAATGCTCTTGCCAAGGACAATAAAGGACGTGCTTTATTTTACGCGACAGGTGGTGCTATCTTAGCTGTCTTTGTCCGCTATTTTTGGCATTTCGTCGCTGGCTTTATTTTCTGGGGAAGTTATGCGCCAAAAGGAATGTCGCCTTATTGGTATTCATTCACCGTTAACGGAACAGCTGGGCTGTTAACCTTGATTTTCGTTATTTTAGCGCTAGCTATTATCATTCCGACACAAGGAAAACTTTTCTTAGTTAAGAGATAAAACAAAAAAACACGTTTGTAGCGTGTTTTTTAAATTGACCTTGGGACAACGATGACAACGGCGGTAAAAAGTACAGCCCACATCATGGCTTGTGGAAAAACGGTCATGCTCAATAGCATACCAATAACTTTTATAGCAATGTCCCAACGCATCCAATTATTATGGCTTCTTGCAGCTGCTTCTGCTTCATTTGTGGTAGCAACATTGGTTAATTCTGAATACATCCAAACATTAGTGAAAGAAACGAGCATAACAATAGCACCATAGACAATTTGTGCTACTGAACTGTTAAAATCACTAGCCACTAAAGAGGTTGTGTAAGGGAAAAATGATGAGAAAAACAACAAAAGCATGGAAATCCAAACCAAGCGGTTATTGACTTTTTCAACATTGTCCCAAGCTCTGTGCATATTGACCCACATTGTTCCTAGCCAGAAAAAGGAAATGGTATAGGCAAAAAAGTTGGTTTTTAACTCCCACAAGGCTGACCATGTTAATTCTGATGGACGTTCTAATTCCAAAACCAAAATGGTCATAATGATAGCCAGAACAGCATCCGTAAAGGCAACCAACCGCTCTTTTGACATTTCAGACATAAATTTTCTCCCTTTATATTAAGATTTTCGGTATATCATATAACGTAAAAGTGCCACAATGAGAAGCCAAAGGACAATACAAATCACAATAATAGTTACCCAAGCGTGTTTATCATTTATCCATGGCAAAGGCACATTCATTCCGAAAAATCCAGTAATAACTGCAAATACTGCTAAAACAACTGATATAATCGTCAATGTTGTCATATTATCATTTAGATTATTGTTCAAAATGTTGTTATAGCTTCCTGATAATTGTTGTAAGACTTGCGCATTGACCTGTGTCATGCTGGATAATTGGCGTGCTTCAATCAGCGAATCTTCCAATTGCTCTTTTTCAATATTATTTAGTTGCTTATAAAAAGCTTGACCTTTAAGTTGTTCAAGAAGAATGACGTTTTGATTAGAGGCAGAAACGAGGTAAACCATTCCTGTTTCAATATCAGAAAGCCCTAGCAAATCTTTCTTGGTGGTCCGTTGACGTAAACGACGATTTAATTGACTGGTGCTTTTATCCATTTCTTCCAAATATGGGAAATACGCTTCCGCGATAAGAAATAAACTCATAAAAAGGAATTTATAAATGGAAACATCAGGACGTCTTTGTAAATAATGTCGCATTAAATCAACAATGTAGGCATTATCTGAATTAAAAATCGTGATTAACTGGTCACCCCGAACGACAAAAGTTATCGGAATTGTCTCGTAATGATTATCTTCTTTGGTTCGATTTAGCACATTGTAAATGATAATCATGGTTTCGGTTTGCCAATCATACTCCATATGCGCACGTTCATTTCTATCCAAGGCATAAGAAATCAATTCTTCATCAATGCCATATTCAGCATACAAGTTAGATGTTTGACTAATCTTATCAGAATCAATTGCCACCCAAGTCAAACGGTCGCCTAACATTTCTTTTGTAATTGCCATAGCAGCCCACCTTTCTTCTTAAATTCCTTCATCATTATAACATTTTTTCAAAATGAGGTGGCAGTAAAAGCCCTATAATAAAGGAAAAAGCCATAGTAATATGACTTTTCTTGATTAATACTAGATTTAGCTGATTGCATTGTTGACAGCTGTGGCTGATTTTGAAAATGAGCACAGCCTATCATTTTCTTGAGTGAATCGCAGCTAAAAATTTTTCTGATAGTTGTTATACGACTTCGACCGTCGTAACACTTCTTCGTTATTTTAAAACGATTTTCCGACAAAACCCGCTAGGAGTTCAAATGTTGCGGCTTCGTGGTGGTCTGCAAAGACAGTTGTATTCGTATTGAGTGTTTTGATTTGTGCCATGTCGTCGTCAGATAATTCGAAGTCAAAAATATCAAAATTTTGGCGGACACGTTCTGGTTTGGCCGATTTTGATAAGCTAACGATACCACGTTGTAATTGCCAGCGAAGCATCACTTGTGCTGTTGTTTTGCCGTATTTATCAGCGATAGCTTTTAGAACAGGGTTGTTAAAGACATCAAATCGTCCTTCAGCAAAAGCACCCCAGCTTTCAACTTGAACACCTTTAGACGCTTGGTAAGCGACAGAATCATCTTTTTGATTAAAGACATGAAGTTCAATCTGATTTACAGCAGGAATGACATCATTGAAAATAGCAAGGTTAGCTAATTGGTCATCTTCGAAATTTGATACGCCAATGGCACGAATTTTTCCGTCTTTGTAAAGTTCTTCCAGCGCACGCCATGCTCCAAAAGTATCACCCACAGGTTGGTGAAGCAAATAAAGGTCGATGTAATCAGTATCAAGTCTGCGCAGCGATTCTTCAAAAGCCTCCTTGGCACCTTCATAATTAATGTGTTGAATGAAAGCTTTTGTTGTGATAAAGAGTTCTTCACGCGGAACACCTGAAGCTTTGATAGCTTTGCCGACGGCTTCTTCGTTGCCATAAGCTTCTGCGGTGTCGATTAAACGGTAGCCTGTTTTGATGGCTTCTTCGACAGCTTTTTGACAAACATCTGGGGCAGGAATTTGGAAAACACCAAAGCCGACCATGGGCATTTTAACGCCGTTATTAAGTGTTATTGTAGGTTGTTGAATCATTATTTTTTCTCCTTTGGTTAATCATTTTCTTGATGATTTTATTATAAAATGCTACTGCTTCTTTTAAAATTACTTCTTTTCTATGCTAGTATGCAGTTGGCGTATAATTGTTTTTAAATAAAAAAACAGCTCCGCTAGGGAGCTGAAAGAGCCATTAATCATTAGCATGAACATCATAGTTAGAAAGTAGCCAGTCTCCAACACCTGGTGCGTCTGGGTCATGAGCACCTTTTCCTTTGTCAAGGGCACGAAGCTCTGCCATTTCTTCAGCGGTCAATTCAAAATCAAAGAGTTCTTTGTTTGATGCCATGCGAACTTTCTTGGTTGATTTTGGCAAGACAATGATGCCTTCTTGCACTTCAAATCGCAAAATAATTTGCCCAGCATCTTTGCCATATTTGTTAGCCAAGGCTGTGATGATTGGTTCGGCAAATAAGTCTTTATTTCCTTGTCCGAGTGGCGCCCAAGCTTCGATTTTAACATCATCTTTTGCAAGCAAGTCACGTAGAGCTTTTTGTTGAAAATATGGGTTGAATTCTACTTGGTTAACAGCTGGAATCGTATTGAAATGTGGAACAAATTGATTCCAAAAGTTTGGCGTGAAGTTTGACACACCGATTGATTTGATTTTACCAGCTGCTTTGGCTTCTTCTAAAGCTTTCCAAGCTTCTTCGACTTTACCATAAGGTTGGTGAAGTAGGTAGAGGTCAAGGTAATCAAGCCCCATTTTTTCCAAGGTTACATCAATGGTTGCTTTAGCAGTTTCGTAAGCATAATCTTGAATCCAAAGTTTACTAGTGACAAAGATTTCATCACGTGGAATGCCTGAATCTTTGATAGCTTGTCCGACTTCTTTTTCGTTAAAATAAGCTTGCGCTGTGTCAATATGACGATAACCAACTTCTAAGGCTTCCTTAACAGCTGTATAGGTCGAACCGTCTGCAGGAATTTGGAAAACACCAAACCCAACTGCTGGAATACGATTGCCATCATTTAAAATAATTGTTTCTGTCATTATTTTTACCTCGTTCTTTTTTATGCCTACATTTTACGTCTAAATGGCTCAAAAGTACATTACTTATGTGCTAAGCTAGTATGCGTTTTACGTATACTGGTTTAGTGTTACTTTTTATTTGAAAATAGCTCAGCTTCTGTGGTAGCATACTTGTAACGTATGATAATCAGAAAGGAGAGTATTCATGATTGATGACTACCTCTTAGAAGCTCTCGTTGCTTTTGCCAAATATGGTACGCTCTCTGCCACAGCAGAACATCTCATGGTCACTCAGCCAACGGTCACACGAGGCATGCAAAAACTCGAAGACGAACTCGGAGTAACTTTATTCAAACGAACTCCTAATCGCATTAGCTTAACGGAAACAGGTCAATTAGCTGCCAAAGAAGCTGAAAAATTGTTAGAAGCCAAACAAGCCTTTATCGAACATATCCAAGATTTTGAGAAACATTCAGGAAAGATTAGATTAGGTTCGGTAGCTCCTGGTCCGCTTTATATTGCTGAAGATGTGGCATCCGAGCATATTAACATTGATAATGATTTACTTTCTGAAAATGAAGTTATTGCTAAATTGCTTTCTCAAGATTATCAGCTCATTTTCACGCACCAAGAAATTCAAACAGATGACATCGAATCACTTTATGTCGGCACAGAAAGTTTACGTGTTAACAGTGATGCCATGGTTGTCCCAGCTAATAAAACAGAAATAACGTTTCAAGAAATGGCTGGTTTTAGTTTTGTGGTTCTTCGCGACATTGGTATTTGGCAACAAATTATCGAGGACAATATTCCAAATGCGAAATTCATTTACCAAGATGAAGTTGATGATTTCAATGAAATTAGGCGCTATTCGAGTCTACCTTATTTCACTACCAACATTACGCAGCTCACGCGCGAAAGGCAAGTCCACAATCGCCGTTTAGAAATGCCAATTACCGACGAAACAGCACAGATTGATTTTTACCTTGCCTATCTGAAAACGAACAAATCACAATTCAAAGAGGAAATTGCCGCCATTCAAACCGCCTGGGCAAATTTGAAATGAGAATGACGAAATGTATAAAAACAAAGCAGGTACTAACCATTAGTAAGATATATTTTGGTATAGTGTAAAAAACTTATTGTTTCTTTTTAACTAGCTATAGTTATAAAAACGGTCTGATACGCCAAATTATCGTATGAGGAAGAGGTTAACCTGTATACTAAATTCACTCTCACAGTGGAGATTCTATTTATCAGATAATTTAATGTAAACAATAAAAAGACAGCTTTCGAAAAGCCGTCTCTCCACATTAAAAATGTTATTTCTATATGTTTAATTTACGAATTCTCATTCACATAATCAACAATATCTTGTACTTGCTCATCGTATTCCGACAATGTAGGATAGTCATTTTCTTCAAGATAGTCGTCTAAAGTATCAGAGTTATTTCCTGTTTCAATGTTTCCTGTTGCTTCGGTAATGACATATGTTCCTGATGATTGATAAGCAATATTTGTTCCTGATGCCAAGACAATTGCATACGAACCATCAGAGGCTTTTGAAATATTGCTACCGTCTGATTCAATGATAACATAACTCCCGTCTGTATTATACGTGATAAGCGTTCCGTCTGATAGAGTTACCTCAAAAGCACCACCATCTCCAACTGTAATCTGACTTCCGTCTGAATAAGTTACAAATCCTCCACCTGTCGTCTCTGATGAACTACTTGTAGAAGACGATGAACTTGATGATGTTGACACACTTGATGAACTTGATGTATTTGTAGATTCTTGATTATTATTACTACAAGCAGTTAGAAATAAAACGCTCGTTGCGGCTAAAGTTAAATAGGTTACTGTTTTTTTCATAAAATTCTCCCTTTGAAAGTTCCTCTGATTTCATACTTTGAACAGTAGAAAACAACCCATGTGACATTTTTAATGTGACAGAAAAAACATAACTGTTTAATCTTGGCTATCAGTATAGTCAATTTCTAAGCAGTAGGCAATGACTTTTCAATACTTTTAAACTTTGAAACAGAAAAATTATTTGCGTCGATTTTCTGTAAATTTACTAAATCAATTAAGAAAAACAGTCCAATAGTCTAGTTAACTTATATACTCTGACCTATATCTAAGGTAAAAACAAGGCTGAGCGTTCTTGCTCAGCTTTTTGCTATCTATCACGTTTGGTTTAGAGTTGTTTTGCTAGGTTAATCATTTCAAGCACACCTTGTGCGCATTCGCTGCCTTTATTTCCTGCTTTTGAGCCTGAGCGTTCGATGGCTTGCTCAATATCTTCTGTCGTAATCACGCCAAACATAACTGGAATGTCGCTTGTGAGATTGATTTGCCCGATACCTTTTGCCACTTCATTACAAACAAGATCGTAATGACTAGTTGACCCACGAATAACGCTACCAAGTGTGATAACACCGTCGTATTTTCCACTTGCAACGATTTTTTTCGTCATAAAAGGAATTTCAAAAGCACCTGGAACCCAGTAAACATCAATAGCTTCTTTAGCTACTTCATTACGAATCAAGCCGTCCATTGCTCCGCCTAATAATTTTGAGGTAATAAATTCATTAAAGCGTGCAACGACGATAGCAATTTTGACATCTTTTCCGATAAATTTTCCTTCAAATGTTGTCATGATTTTTCTCCTTAAACGATGTGTAATAAATGATGAAATTTTTCTTGTTTGGTTTGCAAGTAAGCACGATTTTCAATGTGCGCTGGAATTTGTAACGGTAAGCGTTCGACAATCTCGATACCAGATTTTTCAAGCTGTTCTAGCTTGTCAGGATTGTTAGTCAACAGCTTAATTTGTTTAATGTTCAAAAAAGACAAGATGTCTGTTGCAATCTGGTAATCACGCTCATCTGGCGCAAAACCAAGCTCAAGATTGGCATCATAGGTATCAAATCCTTTTTCTTGCAGCTGATAAGCTTTGAGCTTATTTTTAAGCCCAATGCCACGTCCTTCTTGGCGAAGGTATAAAATCGCTCCACGCCCAGCCTCATCAATTTTCTTCATCGCTGCGTGCAGCTGCTCACCACAATCACAACGTAAAGAGCCAAAAACATCACCTGTCAAACATTCCGAATGCAAACGAACTAACAGTGGTTCATCAGACGTCAAGTCACCTTTTGATAACAAGAGGTGCTCACGTTTTTTCTCATCTTCAAACAAGCGAAGCTCAAAATCACCATAAGCTGACGGTAACGTTACCTTTGGGCTATCTTGAAAGCTCACATAACGTGCGATATCTCCCACTTCAATCATGGTCAAATGCCATTTCTGTGCAAATTCATGCAAATCAGCCTTTCGCGCCATGGTGCCATCATCTTTTAAAATTTCGCAAATATAAGCTGCTTCTGTGCTACCAGCCAAACGTGCTAAATCAAGACTAGCTTCCGTATGCCCACGCCGTTGCAAAACACCGCCGCTTCGTCCAACCAAAGGAAACATATGCCCAGGTCGGTGAAAATCACTAGCTTTACTAACCTTAGCAGCCAAGGTTTGAATGGTCTTAGCACGGTCAAAGGCTGAAATACCTGTTGAGGTTTCTTTATGGTCCACGCTGATAGTAAAGGCGGTGCCATGCGCATCAGTATTTTCTTCTGACATAGGAACAAGTTCCAAACGCTCAGCAATGCTTTTAGATACTGGTGCACAAATCAAACCACGCGCATGCTTGGTCATAAAGTTCACATTGTCAGCGCTAGCCAATTCGGCTAAACCAACCAAATCTCCTTCTGCTTCGCGGTCATCATCATCAACCACCACGATTAATTTTCCTGCTTTCAAATCAGCAAGAGCTTTTTCGACATCCTTAAACATTTATTGTCCTCCCATTTTTGCAACTTGTGCTTGCATGTACTTGGCTAAAATATCTGTCTCGATATTGACCTTATCGCCTTTTTTGAGTCGAGCCAAGTTAGTTTCTTTCGCCGTATGCGGAATCAGCGACACGCTAAATTGCCCAGACGTCACCGACACCACCGTCAGACTAACCCCATTGACTGCGATTGAGCCCTGCCCCACGATTTGCCCTGCAAGTTCTTGAGAAATAGCAAAGCTGAGCACAATAGCATTTTCATCGCTGTGTTTTTGGATGAGAGTTGCGACACTATCAACGTGCCCCGTCACAAGGTGCCCTTCAAAACGTGCATTAGCAGCCATAGCCAGCTCAAGATTCACCAAATCACCGATACGACATTCTGAAAAAATAGTGCGCTTAAAAGTCTCTGGCATAATATCCACCGTAAACGTATCACCTGCTTTAGCCACACAAGTCAGACAACCCCCATTGATTGCCATACTATCACCGACTTTGTAATCCGCTAATAATTTTCGTGATGCTTTGCAAGTTAATTTGATACTGTGTTGCTGTTTGACGATTCGGCTGATACGCCCTTGTTCTTGAATTAATCCTGTAAACATCACAACCTCCTTTTGACTGACAAACGCAGATTAGTGCCAATTGTTTGAACTGAAAAATCCTGCAAATCGTAAACTTGTTCAACCTGACGAGAACTTGCTATAGCAGCCCTGCCATTGCCACCAATCACCTTAGGGGTCACGTAAGAAATGAGCTCATCCCATAAATCGCTCGCTAAAAACGCATCATGAACCTGCGCTCCGCCCTCGACATAAACAGACTGAATCTTTTTCTCATAAAGCGCCTGCAAAATGTTAGCAATGGAAAAATTAGATAAGGCTATAACCGTGATATGCGCAGGCAAATTCGCAACTTGTCGCCTACTAAAAATGTAAACTGGCGCTGATTGATCTTTAAAAATTTCTAGCTCTCGTTTGTCAAAAATGCGCCCTGTTTCGTCCAAAATCACGCGTACTAGCGGGTACAAAGTCGTCCTAGCGCCCAATAATCGTGGATTATCAATCAAAACCGTGTCAGCACCAACCAAAATGGCTTGGTAATCATCTCGCTCATCATGAACAAAACGGTTGGTTTCATCATCGGTCAAGGCAGTTCGTTTGCCAAGTACCGCAATTTTCCCATCCAAGCTCACCGCTTGTTTCAAAACCACGTAAGGGCGCTTGTGTTCATGGTAAAAATTATAATGCGGATTAAGTGCGCGTGCCTCATTTTCCAAAACTTGTGTGACGACCTCAATTCCTTGACTTTTCAAGAATTCTAAACCTTTTCCAGCAACTAAAGGATTAGGGTCAAGTTGTCCAACAACGACCTTTTTAATGCCAGCTTCAACAATCGCCTGCGTACACGGCGGCTGCTTCCCAGTATGATGACAAGGTTCCAAAGTCACATAAAGGGTTGAATTGGCTAGTTCTTCAGGGGCTTCACAATGCAAAATCGCATTTTTCTCAGCATGCTCATGACCATACTGCAAATGCGCACCACGAGCAATCACACGACCATTTTTAACGATAACCGCACCAACTAAGGGATTGGTATAGGTCTGCCTAAAGCCTTTTTTAGCTTCTGCAATTGCCTGTGCCATATAGTTTTCGTGCATAAAAGCCTCCTTTCTAGCAAAAAAATCCCAATGAAAACAAGCTTAGCGACCTTAGCCAAAGCAATTTCATCGGGATAATTCATTTTTACCGTTACATCAAGCAACACCAAAAAACAATAATTGTAATCAAAAACCTCGTAGCAATACACTACGAGGCAATCAAAGACAACTAAAAAAGTATTCCAAAAAGCAAGAGACTTGCCCTTTGACACTCTATCAATTTCTTCTCCCATCCAGACTATACTGTCGGTTCTGGAATCACACCAGATCAGCTTGCGCTCACGGACTTATCTTTGCTCATTTGATTATCAAACAAAGTTGATTGATGATTTGCTTTTAGTCTAGGCGACACCTCGCAGACATAACTGGTGTTAGGCAAGAGGCGTCAACAACGAATAAAAGTAAATAGCAATCAACGACAAAGAATCACCGTCGGTCGGGAATCACACCCCACCCCGAAGAAAACTATTCAATTCTTTTTTAGATTAGCACGATTTAAAAACGCTGTCAATCATTTTTCTTATTTTCTGAAATATTTATTAACGAAGCGAATGTTCGCAAGATTAATATAGAGATAGATTGCTGTCGTTACGACCAAACCTGAAGTGACATCAATAGAACTTACTATTGCTAAAATGTACAGAACCACATAAGCAATTGGTAAAAATTGATTCAGATTGAAAACAATTAAGAAAGCTTGTTCATAATTTGCTTGAAGTTCACCCTCATCGTAAGAATAAGCAAATTCTTTCACTTCTTTAATTGTTGGAAAAGCTGACAATTTATAATGGCGAATTTTCTGAGTTAATTTAAATATCGCTGCTTGAAAAATGAATAGCAAAGCTAGAAAAATTATATCCATTACATACGTTCCAAGACTAAGTGATTCATTGCTAAGAATTTTATCTTGAAAGTCATAAAGAGCTCCAAATAAAGAAAAAAGAATTAAAGCCATTGAAACATTATAAAAAATACGTGCAAATTCTAAATTTTTAAACGTCTTGCGATAAACCTCATAACTATCATCTTCGTCAGTATCATTACCCAAGCTTTCATAACGATCATGGTAATGATTTGCTTGATACATAAACCATAATGTAACAACAATTGAAATAGCAGTAAGTCCATAAGCCAAAATCATAAAAGTGGCAAACTTGAACGTTAAAATATTCTCATTAAAATCGATACTTAAGTAACCAGCAAGAACACCTACAAGTAAACCCACCATAGCAATTCCGAGATAGATTAAAATACGTTGTTTTGTTGTCCACCTTCTTGTTTCTTTCATCCTTTTTCCCCCTCCTCATCAAGACTAAAAACATTTTCGACAGGTTCATTGAATATGTGTGCAATGCGCAGAGCGATAATCACCGACGGTGTGTATTCATTGCGTTCTAGGAGACTGATTGTTTGCCTAGAAACCTTGGCTAATTTCGCCAGTTGAGTTTGATTTAACCCATCACGCGCACGCAATTCTTTAAGACGATTTTTTAAGACCAAATTATCCTCCGTTCTAGTAACTAACAAAAGTTGCTTCCTTCTTAGAAATTGTTTTTTTAACAATTCCTTCCTCCTAGGATTTGGAGCTTCTGATGTTAAATATGCACCAAAAATGGCAAGAAAAATAAGAAGCCAATTTTTATCCGACATATAATCTCCTCCCTTTTGTTGATTTGATTATAACATCGTTTTTTATTTTTGACAATTATCTTTGTCAAAAATAAAAAAATATTTGTCAAATTACATATAATCATTGTCAACTAAAAAGCCCGTGATAGGTTATCAACAGACTTCTCGTTTTATAACATTAAATTTGCTAAAAGGCGGTTACGGTTTATTCAACTGCTTCATTCATACTGGCAATTATGCCATTTTGGTCAGAATCACGCCGATAAACATGATAACGAGTCCTAGCCATTTCTGCCGTGACACTGGTGATTTTAGCGCATGGAAGAAGCCGAATTGATCAATGATTGCACTAAAAGTCAATTGACCAAACAAAGCCATGACCACGACTTGTCCAGTTCCGATTTGTGGGACTAGCCAAGCCGAACAAAACACATAAAGCCCGCCTAAAAATCCACCAATCCATATCCACCAGTATGATTTTCCAGCAGAAACAGCTTTACCCAAGTCAACAAATGCCGTTTGAGTCACCAAGCAATAGACGAGCAAGATGATTGTTCCTGTACTAAAAGAAATCGCTGCCGCTTGCAAAGAAGAACCCAAAATTGTTCCCAAATACCCATTAACTGCGGTTTGTGTTGCGCTCAACATCCCAGCTAACACGCCAATCATCTGCCATAAAAGTACAGACTTTTGTTTATTTTCACGTGATGACTGTTTACGAATCACCGTCAACAAAACCCCTATAAGAACCAAAACAAAACCTAGTAAACGTGGAACGGTCAAAGGATTCAAAGGTGAACTCAACAAACCAAACTGGTCAATCAAAAGCCCCATGATGATTTGACCAAAAATCGGTAGAACCGCCGTCTGAACACCACCAAGTTTTGGAAAAAGTAAAATATTAACTGTCAAAACAATTGACCCAAGTAAGCCACCCGTCCATATCCACCACGGATTATCACTAAAGGTAGCTGTCGTAAAATGAATACTGCCTTGCGTGAAAAAAGCTAGCGCTAACAAAAATAGTGCTCCAACGCTAAACGAAACCGTTGAAGCTAAAAATGGCGATCCAACAAAGCTACGCAATCTCGAATTTACTGCGGTTTGCGTTGCCAATAAACCTCCCGTTACAATGGGAATCAATGATAACAAAATCATAATATCCTCCTTGGACTGTATTTTCCTTTGTTAAGAAAGGCATATAAAAATATTATATTACTTCTAGGCTACTCCATGTCAAGCATTTTTTAGAAATTTCCTAAATCAATAGCAGATTGTCCGCTATCTAACAAGGCTTGGTATTCATCATAGGTGGCAGTACACACATGATTAGTCGCTCCGTCAATATGAATCTTCTCTGTTCCTGCTTCTATCGCTGTTTTGTAGTACCATTTTTTAAAACGCAAATACGCCAAAGATTGTTCCAAATCAGCAATTTTTTGCTCTAAAATTTTCTCATGTTTATCAAGAAAATCATATCGTTCACCAAGTGAATCGTCTCCGTCTAAGCGCCACGAAACAAAATGAGCAATTTCTTTCACAGGTACGCCAGCGTGTTTTAAATCCATAATCATACGCATCAACTGAATATTGTCATGGGTAAACACACGACGCCCACCTTTATCACGTTTTACAAACGGTAAAAGCCCTTCTTTATCGTAATAACGAATCGTATCAATCGTTATCCCCAACATTTCTGAAACTTCACCAATAGTATATGTTTGCATAATATTTCCTCTCTTTTTTTAGTAGTATAGCGCATTTTTGAAAAAGAAGAAAATCTTTGACCAAACGATCAAAGATTTAACATGGTAACAATCCTAAATTCAATAGTTAGCCTTGAAAAGCAAAACCTAGCTTAATCCAATGTTTCCAAAACTTTTTGTGCCAATGAACGTACTGATTGTGGGTTTTGTCCTGTGATTAAACGTCCGTCAGCAACAACAAAGTCAGAAAATGGTGTTGATGATTGGTAAAGAGCACCAGCTGCTTTTAAAGCATCTTCGGCAAGGAAAGGCACTTCTTTAGTTGTTCCGTTAGCTTCTTCTTCAGCATTGCTAAATCCAGTTAATTGTTTGCCAGCTACAAATGATGTTCCTTTGTCATCTTTAAGTGCCAAAAGTCCAGCAACTCCGTGACAAACCGCTGAAATGATACCACCATTGTCATAAATTTGACGAGCTAATTCAGCAATTTCTTCAGATTTTGGAAAATCCCAAACGGTTCCGTGTCCACCTGCATAATAAATGAAATCGTAATCTTTAGCATTCAATTCACTTGGTTTATGTGTATTGGCAAGAGCATTTTTACGGAATTCTGAATCTGTATAATATTTCCAATCAGTAGCATCCATTGATAAAAGACTAGGTGGATCAAGTGGAATGTAGCCACCATTCGGACTGACGAAATCTGTTTCGACACCATTTTCGACAAGGACATCATAAAAATGAGTTAGTTCACTAAGCCAGAGACCAGTTGCACGGTCAAGTGGATCATATTTTTCAACGTTTGTTAATACAATAACTGCTTTTGTCATATTTTTTCTCTCTTTCTTTACTGTTTTGGAGCTTGTGTGATTGGTTTTCCTAGATCTTCTTGCATGTAACGATACATGAACGGATTAATGCCGACCTCACGCGCTGCTGCTTCATCAGGCATGGTGTAGCGAATCCTATCTTCTTGACCAGCTTCAACTTTAGCCACCCATTGAGGTTCACGTAAATATTGCATACCAAGTGCGACAAATTCTGCGCCTGTTTCCTTAGCCTCTTGTGCTTCTTGCGGCGTACTAATGCCACCAACGATAATCAATGGCTTGCGCTGATTAATCGTGGCAAGAACTTGTTTAACCACATTATCGCTACCAGCTGGTTCATCATTTGGCACATCCCAAACATCATCTTGTGATAAATGCAGGTAATCAATTTCCGCATCAGCTAGCTGATTAACGAAAGCCAAAGTATCTTTCAAATGAAATCCTTTTTCGCCTTTTTCTTGTGGTGAAAAACGATAACCAAGCAAGAATTGACTAGCGCCAGCTTCTTGAATCGCCTTACGGCAAGCCTCAATAATCGCCAAACCAAAACGTGAACGCTCTTGCCCCCATTTATCCGTGCGTTGATTTGATTTTGCCGAAAAGAATTGATGAATCAAGTAATGATTAGCACCATGAATTTCGACACCATCAAAACCAGCTTGAATAGCTCGGCGAGTCGCCTCACCAAATGCCTTGATAATGTCCTCAACTTCTTCACCAGTCAATTCACGCGGCGTTTGTGACCCTGGGATACCAGAAGCAATCGCACTAGCACCTTCCAATTTCTCTGGTGCTACAAATGCACGACGCCCAGCATGAAAAATTTGTAAAATAGCTAAGCTACCACCTTTTTTCATTGCTTGTGCCATTTCTGACAGACGTGACAAATACTTGTCATCTGTGATTGACAATTGCCCCGCAAAGCCTTTTCCATTTTCTGTCACATAAGCAACTGGTGAAATGAAAATCCCCGCATCACCTGCTCGCTTGGCAAAAAAATTAAGTTCATCTTGCGAAACTGTTCCGTCATACAAAGCAGAACCTTCTGTCATCGGCGGAATCACAATACGATTTTTAGCCGTGACACCATTTTTAAAGGTATAAGGCTCTAAAAATGTATAAGTCATGATAAACTCCTTTTCTATGTAAGTAAGGTCAAAAAAGCGCTAAAAGTGCATTTCTGAAACCTTTGATTTCTTTAATGAAACCATTATACAAGCTGGAGGGCACTCGAGGTCAAGGATTTAACACAAAAAAATCATTCCAATGAGATTTTTCCTCATTTAGCCACCAAAATATAACAAAAATATCGCAAAAAAGCCTGAAATCAAACGACTTCAGACTTCTGTGTAATGATAAAATGTTTTAAATGACTGCAATTAGATAAAAAGTAAAAGATTGTTAAAATAGTGTTTAGAATTAACCGAAAAATTGTTCCCACATGTTCAATAGACGTTCAAATTGGTCAGCATTTTCTGGGAGTGCAAAGCCACCGCCTTGGTCAAGTTTCTTAATTATTTCCATGTCTTCCTGTGATAATGAAAAATCAAAAATAGCAAGATTTTCAGCTTGGCGCTCTGGACTACTTGATTTTGGAATAACGACAATGTCTCGTTGAATCAACCAACGTAGAATCACTTGTCCGACTGTTTTATGGTATTTATCAGCGATTGCTTTCAAAACAGCATCTTCAAACAAATTGCCATCCCCACCAGCAAATGGTTGCCAAGCAATCATTTGAACATCACGCTTAACCATTGCTTGCAAATCATCTTGACGTTGATGATAAGGATTTGCTTGAATCAAATTGACAGCAGGTTTAACATCATTGAATTTGATAAATTCAACCAACTTAGCTTGTGTAAAATTGTCAACACCAATAGCTCAAATTTTGCCTTCTTTATAAGCTTCTGTGAGATAACGCCAAGCACCATAAAGGTCTCCAATCGGCTGGTGTAAAACGTAGAGGTCAATATAATCTAACTGCAAATTTTCGAGAGATTTTTCCAAACCTCGTTTTGCCCCCTCATAAGACATATCACTAACCCAAAGCTTTGAAGTGACAAAAATATCTTCACGGTTGACATTTGCGCGTTTAATCGCACGACCAACGATAACTTCATTGCCATAAGCTGCTGCTGTGTCAATCATTGGATACCCCATTTCAAGAGCTGTCACGATAGCATTTTCGGAAGCGACAGGATCGGTCATTTGCATAACACCAAGTCCAATTTTTGGCATTTTAACACCATTATTTAAAGTAACATATTCCATGATTTTCTCCTTTCAAAAGAGGTTTTATTTTATTTCAGCGATTTTAGGATTGATTTTATTAATGTTAAATTCATTGATGACATAATCTGCGTAGTCTGGGTAAAAAGCATCTGCTTGTGCAATAGCTTCAATAGCCACCTTACTATCTGCTTGACCAATGATTAAGCCAGTCATTTCCTTTGTCGTATAAGGTCCCATAAGAAGAAAAGCTCCGCTGTCATAATTTTCTTGAATCCATTGTGCATGTTTTTCAAAAAGTTCATCACGTTTATCATCTGGAATCAAATGATTTTTAATAACAACATCCATTGTAAACATCAGCTTACCTCCTTAGTTTAATTAGCGTTCACCAATTCAATAACGTCTTTTGCATGCTTCTGTGCGCGTTTTTTCATGTTAGCAATAGCTGTTTCATCTGTTCGAGCTGTATAAGAAACACCTGCTGTTTCCACATGACCAAGATAATTCATGCCACACATTTTAGCTGTGACTTTAATTGGTGCCAAAAATTCTTCAATCTCATGACCAACAAATCCGTCCTTAGCATACATTTCTTTGGGAGCACCCGTTGTCAAAGAAACTAATAATTTTTTACCAATTAACTTCGTATCATCCGTTCCATGTGAGAAACCAAATTGGAAAACTTCTTCCATCCAACGTTGCAAAAGTGACGGCATAGCATACCAGAAATACGGAAATTGCAAAACAATCGTATCCGCAGCAAGCAAACGTTCTTGCTCTTTTGGAATATCAATTTGAAAATCTGGATATTCTTCAATCAAACGTACCACTTCAACGTCATCAAGACCAGCTTCCAAACCTTTTAAAATTTCAACATTAGCAACTGAATCATCTGTCAAATAAGGATGTCCAGCAATCACAAGTATTTTTGCCATTTTTTAGTTATACCTCTTTCATTTATTTGATGGTCTTATTATAAATCTGCACGCAAGAAATGTAAAATACTTATTTTGTGATATTTGAAATACATTTTATGTATAACTATATTCCAAAAAAGAGGCTTGAGAAAATCTCAAACTTCTTCTTTCTTTTATTAGTATAGAACGGAAAATGACTTTACAAATCTTGCTCTATATTCTCATATTCTCTGAAAAACGTGATAAATGCTTTAACCAACGTGCTTTGTTGGCGTGAGCTACGCCATGCAAGAACAGATGACAAAGCTAATTCTGGCTCAAAAGGCACAAAAGTAAAATCTGGATAAGATTGTTTCAAATCAAGTCCAATGACAACACCTTTACTCTCACGGGCTAGCATGACAGCATTATAAGCGGTATTGTAGCGCCCTCGATTAAACATCGTTGCTGCTGCCGCACCAGACCAAGCAATTAATTCTCGCTGAACCGTTCGATCTAGAATAGTCAATACTGGCGTTCCTGACAATTCACCTGGCACAATCACTTTCTTATCTGCAAAATCAGACTCCTTGTGCGCCAAAATGCCCCAACGTTCTTTAGTTCTAAGATGTACAAAATCATACAAACTCACATCAACTGGTTCTAATAAAAGCCCAAAATCAAGCTGCCCCATGTCAATTCCTTGGCGAATATCATCATTATCCCCAGAATGCAAAGCGACTTTCACTTGAGGGTGTTTTTCTTGAAAAATCGCTAGCGCTTGAGACAGTTCTTGCATAGCTGCCAATTCTCCACAGCCAATCGAAAGCGTTCCTTTAATTTCTTCTGTTGCGTGTAATTCTGCTTTGGCATGCTCTGTCATTTCTACAATATCACGCGCACGCTGTTGAAAAAGTAGCCCTTCCTCAGTTAAATAAATGCGGTGATTAGATCGTTTAAAAAGTGCCACTTCCAATTCTTCTTCCAAAGCTTTAAGCTGACGTGACAAGGTCGGTTGTGTCATCAATAAACGCTCAGCTGCCTTGGTGATATTTCCTTCCTCAGCAACCACAAGAAAATAATTCAGAACCCTGATGTCCATACAATCACTCATACTTTCTAGTCAATTTTACTCCATTATAACAAAAAAGAGCTAAGAAAAAATATTTTTCCTAACTCTGACACTACTGAAATAAGTTAACTCAAAAATGAACCAACTTATCTAACAGCTTTCAATCTTACAAACCATTCACCAACGCCACCAATTTTTGGGCATGTTCTTGTGATTTTGCAACCATTTCTTGTGCTTTGTTAGCGTCCTCGCGAAGTGAGTAAGAGACACCATGTGTGACAATGTGACCTGCATAGTTTAACTGTGTTAATTTCGCTGTCAAACGAATTGGTGCCAAAAGGTCGTTAATCGTCGTGCCTGATTCTGCACTATAAGCCGCTTCTCCTGCTCCAGTTGTCAAAGAAGCCACCAAATGTTTTCCTTTCAAAGCATCACCAGTTGAACCATGTGAAAAGCCGTGAACAAAGACTTTTTCAATCCATTTATTAAGCAAAGACGGCGTCATATACCAGTACAATGGGTATTGGAAAATAATCACATCAGCCTTTCGCAATTTATCCTGCTCTGCTGCCACATCAATCTGATAATCAGGATACAAATCACTCAAAATGTCCAATTCCACCTCTGGCAAAGCTTTCTTCACTTCTTCCAAAATCGTTTTATTGGCTAAAGAATCATTTTTCAAATCGGGATGCCCTGCAACAATTAAAATATTTTTTGACATATTTTTACCTCTCGTATTTTCAGAAAATTATATACATTTTCAACCAATTTGTCAACTTAAAAAGAAGTTGAGACAAACCTGCCCAACTTCCCTAGCTTTTACGCAAAAACCTCTGCCAAAATGGCTACGCCTTGGTCGATTTCTTCCTTCGTCAAGGTCAATGGTGGCAAGAGACGAATAACATTTGTTCCTGCTGTCAAGACAATCAAGCCTTTGTCACGTGCTTTTTCGACCAATTCGGCAAGATTTTCAGTCGTTTCAATCCCAATCATGTAACCAAGACCACGAACATCAGTCACTTTTGCATTGCCAGTCAAAACTTTCTTCAATTCAGCTTGCAAGTAATTTCCATTGTCAAACGCTTGTGGCAAGAAACCGTCAGCCAACATAATATCGAGTACGCTTGAGGCTGCTGACATAACAAGTTTATTACCACCAAAGGTTGAACCATGGCTACCGTAAGAGAAAGCAAAACCAATTTTTTCCTTGGCTAACATGGCACCGACTGGTACACCATTTCCAAGACCTTTTGCCAAAGTGAAAATATCAGGCTCAATGCCATAATGCTCAAATGAGAACAATTTACCAGTACGTCCCATACCAGTTTGCACCTCATCAACAATCAGCAAAATACCTGTTTCTTGGCAAAATGCGCTTAATGCTGTCACAAAATCCTTGTCAGCTGGACGAACACCTGATTCCCCTTGAACCAATTCCAACATAATAGCGGCAGTATCATCGGTCACCAAGCTTTTCACGCTATCTAAATCATTGTAAATCGCATAGCTAAAATGTGGCACTACATCACCAAAACCATCCTTGATTTTGTCTTGCCCAGTTGCGGACATTGACCCAAAAGTACGACCATGGAAAGAATTAACAAAAGTAATGATTTCTTGCTTGCCAGTCGCCTTACGTGCAATTTTAATAGCAGCTTCATTGGCTTCAGCACCGCTATTGGCAAAGAAAGCAAGATAATCTTTATCCCCAATCAATTTGCCTGCCACTTCTTCTTGCAAAGAATTAAGGTACAAGTTTGGTGTGTGCCAGATTTCTTCGGATTGTTTTTGCAAAGCAGCTTTCACTTCTGGATGAAAACCAAGATTTGTCACACCGATTCCTGTTGAAAAATCAAGGTATTTCTTGCCGTCTTGGTCAAAGAGGTAATTTCCTTCTGCCTTAACAAATTCAACGGCTGCGCGTTTATAATTTTGAAATAATTTTGTCATTGTTATCTTCCCTTTCATGCTAGAGTTAGCAGATGATTGAAGTTCCTGTTACCAGATTGTCGCCAATCAATACCTCACCAACACCTGCTAAAACGGTATTTACCGCTGATTCAATCTTAGGAATCATGCCTCCTGTGATAATTCCTTGGTCAATCTTATCTTGAAATTCTGTCGAAGAAAGGCTATCGAGCACCGCACCATTTTCCAAAACACCTTTAACATCAGTCATCAAGACTAATTTTTCAGCGCCGAGGGCAACGGCAACGGCTGTTGCAAGATAATCCGCATTGATATTTAGCATATCACCATCTTTAGAATAGCCAATTGAGGCAAGGACAGGTAACATTTGATTTGCCAACATTTTTTCCAAGATTTCCGTCTGAATTTGTGAAACATTGCCAACATAACCGTAAGTTTCTTGGTCTAAGAAATCAGCCTGAACGACTTTTTCAATATCAGACAAGAGTTGAATGCTATCAATAGACGACTGGTTAAGTTTTTTAACCAAATTTTCTCCAACGATATTTAACAAGGCATAGCTAACAAGCTTCATGTCAGATTGACTTGTCACACGCAGACCGTTGATTTTCTTAACAGGCACGTGCTCTTCTTCCATTAATTTGTTAATCGCAAAGCCGCCACCATGAACGATAACCAACTGCTTGCCTGCTTCTTTCCAGTTTTTGATTTGATTAATAAAGTCTTGCGAAAGGTGCTGACTAGCAACACCTCCGATTTTAATCACAATAATATTTTCCATATGTTTCTTCTCTTTATGTGCGATAAAGGGCATTAATTTTCACGTAGTCGTATGATAAATCACAGCCCCAAGCTTTTCCTACTGCTTCACCAGAATGCAAATCAACCGTAATCGTAATCTCATCCTCGTGCATGATGTCTTGCATTTCCTCAGCTTCAAAGTCAACTGGGCTTGATTTTAGCATGACAGGAATGTCCCCGAGGTAAATGTCAATGTTGTCAACTGGAACATCAACACCTGCATAGCCAACCGCTGCTAAAATACGTCCCCAGTTAGGGTCCTCTCCAAAAATCGCTGTTTTAACAAGACTTGAACCAACGACACTTTTTGCCATCATACGAGCATCAAGGGCATTTGGTGCATTCTTGACATTGACTTCAATGAGTTTGCTTGCCCCTTCACCGTCTTTGGCGATTTTCTTAGCCAATTCCTGCATGACATAATTGAGCATTGCTGAGAACTTATCAAATTCTGGTGTATCTGGCAAGATTTCTTCATTCAATGTACAACCATTTGATAACACTAAGACCATGTCATTTGTTGATGTATCGCCGTCAACCGTAATTTGGTTAAATGTTGTTTCAACATTTTGGCTTAGCGCAAGCTGCAAGGTTTCACTTGAAATATTCGCATCACAAGTGATAAAAGCAAGCATGGTTGCCATATTTGGGTGAATCATTCCTGAACCCTTCGCTACACCAGCCATGGTCACTTCATCACGACCAAATTTTTCTGTGACAGCAACGGTTTTAACCATAGTATCTGTTGTTAAGATAGCTTTCGAGAAATCATCAGAATTACCATTAACAACAAGCTTAGAAAGCCCAGTTTTAAGAGTATCCATTGGCAACAAATCACCAATAACACCCGTTGAAGCAATACCGACCAAATCAGGCTCAACGCCTAATTTTTCAGCTGTCCATTTTTGCATAGTATAGGCATCTTCCATTCCTTGCACGCCCGTACAAGAATTTGCCACTCCTGAATTCACAACGATTGCTTTCATCTTTTGCGCTTTTTTAATGGAATTTCGTGTCACAATCAATGGCGCAGCAATGACTTTATTTGTCGTGTAAACACCTGCTACACTAGCGGGAACTTCTGAAACAATCCAACCAAAATCAAGTTTTCTTTTCTTAAATCCTGCATGCAAACCGTCTGCCGAAAAACCAAGAGGGCTCGCAACATTTCCTTCAATCACTTTCATCTTCTTATACCTGTAACACGTAAGGAACTCATACTTCCCAATAACCTTCTGTGCTACTTCCTTTCTATTTCTATAAATAATTTGGTGAAATCAACAAACCCTCTGTTTCGTTCCAACCATTCATCAAATTCAGATTTTGCACGGCTTGACCAGCAGCGCCTTTAATCAAATTATCGATAACAGATACGACCGTCAGCACATTTGTGACATCATTGTAAAGAAAACCAATATCTGTAAAGTTTGAACCGATAACATTGTGCAATTCTGGCAAATCATCTTGGATGCGAACAAAAGGTTTGTCCTTGTAAGCATCCTTGTAAATGGCGTATAATTCCGCTTCGCTCAATGGTTTTTTCAATTTAACATAAGAAGTCGCCATAATCCCACGGTTAACTGGCAACAATGATGTTGAAAACTGAATGTGGTGTAACTTCTTGCTAAATAATTGCAATTCCTGCACAATTTCAGGAATATGCTGATGACGGTTTAATTTGTAAGTCACGTAGTTATCATGCACATTGACAAAGTGACTTGATTCTGATAAAGCTTTACCAGCCCCCGTCAAACCACTTTTTGCATCAACGATGATAGAATCTTCTTCAGCCACACCAGCTTTTAGCAATGGAATCAAGGCTAATTCTGTTGCTGTCGCATAGCAACCAGGGTTTGAAATGAATTTCTTACCTTTGACATCTGTAAATTCTGCCAAAGCATATGTAAATTTATTCAACACATCATCACTAGCTGGTGTTTTTTTATACCATTTTTCATAAGAATCAGCTGGCAAACGATGGTCGCCTGACAAATCAATCACTGGGAAATCAGCTTCAACAAATGGCTGCGCTAACTGGCTAGCCACCCCACTTGGTGTCGCAAAGAAAACCAAATCTGATTTTGCCATGATTTCTTGAGCATTAAATGCCTCAATAACTAAGTCACAAACACCAACAAGGTAAGGGTATAATTCTGACAATCGTCGGCCGATTTCCTTAGTTGCATGAATCGAAGCAATCGTAACATTTTTATGATTATTCAATAATTTAACTAATTCGAGACCACTATATCCGGTGATACCAACAATTGACACTTTCATAATATACACTCCTTGAATAAATATGTATTCAATTTTATAGTATATTTATTCATAAGTCAAGTATTTTTTGCATAAAAAACAAAAAAAGCATAAATTTTCACTTATGCTTTCACTATTTTTCAAATAATTTCAGTTTGCTAATCAATTTTTCGATTTTTCTTATAAGCAAAATAAAGCGCTATTGAAGTCAAGAAAATCCAAATAAGTAAAACAACCATTGTTTGGTCAGTCAATTGATAACTAGATAATTCCTTAAAATATTTGGCATTTGCACCAATAAAAGAATAATGCATGAATTTGTTAACAGATTTAATAAATTCTGAAAAAAGAGGAAGAAAACTTGCGATAATAACTAATGTAAGACTAGAAACTGTTGTTTGGGTTTGATTTTTAGCTAAAAATGCAATTAAAAGATTCAACAACACAAAAATAAGATTAGTCAAGCTCACAACTACTAAAAATTTTCCCCAATCCATATCTTGGATTTGCATTATAATTGGGATTAAAATACTAGAAATCAAGGAAAAAAGGAGTGGAAAAACAACAACTGATAAAATGTACTCTCCCTGCCTTACTCCTGATAAAATCAAGGTTTTTAAATTTTTCTTTTCTTTTTCCTCTGAAATCATGGTCGAGGCAAAGGTACCTGCTGTGTAACTATAAACTAAATTAATTCCCGTTCCGATAAGCGAAGCATTGATTTCTGGATTTCCCAAAGCAGCAAATATCGCCATGTAAAGAATTGGCGAGAAAACCGTAAAAAGAAAAAGTTTATTACTTAATATAAACTGCCAACGTAACCAAAGTAAACTCATAAATCTATTCCCCATGCCATTTTTCTCCTGTCAATTTAATAAAAATAGTTTCCAAATCAGGTTCTGCTGTATGCATACTGACAACATTAGGATTAAGGTAATTGGCAACTTCATCTCTTGAAATAACTTTTTCCTCACCATTTTTATAGAGAAGATGAACATTATCGTCAACACGATACTTTTCAATAATCTCTTCTGGACTTCCATATTCCAAAATTTTACCTTTATTTAATAAAGATAATTTATCACACAATTTAGTTGCTTCTTGCATATTATGAGTTGTCAAAAAAATAGAAATGCCCTTATTCTTCAATTCCAACAATAACTGATGTACTTTTTGTGATAATGTTGGATCCATGCCAGAAATTGGCTCATCTAAGAAAATAATCTCAGGATCGTGTAAAATTGCACGAATGAGTAATAATCGTTGGCGCATACCAGTAGAAATTTTTTTCGCTTTTTTATTACGATCTTCATATAAATCTAGACGCTTCAACAAATCATCTACTTTACTCATCGGAAGATTGTGAAAACGTGCAAAAAATTCTAAATTCTTATATACCGTCATATTTTCGTAAAAACCTACGGTATCACTCATAATTCCCATTTTTAAATAATCATCAGGAGTTAATTGTTCAGGCTTTTTACCAAGAATTTCAACCTCTCCACTATCTTGTTTTAACTGATTCGTTAAAATATTAATAGTTGTTGTTTTACCAGCACCCGAAGGTCCTAAAAAACCAAAAATTTCCCCTTCATTAACACAAAAGGATACCTCGTCTAAAGCCACAGTATCTTTAAAACTTTTAGACAAATTTTGTACATTTATCCTAACCATTAAATTCTCCCATTCCCTCTAAAAATTATCAAAATTGATATTTTTATTCTAACAGAAAATTTTAGAATGAAATGTCCAAGTCGTAAAAGGTCACTTTTTCGTCGTAAACAGTAAATTTAAATTCCAGTTTTAATTATTTGGAAATCACAACAATATCATATTAATAAAAAAACTTGGGGTTAAACTTACCCAAGCTTTCACTATTTTTCAAATAATTTCAGTTTGCTAATTCGCTCGACGGCTTCGACAAGGCGGTCTGGTTCGACGAGTAAACCGATTCTGACGTATCCGTCTCCTTGCTCTCCAAAACCTTTTCCTGGTGCGACAACAACGTGAGCTTCATTTAATAGCAAATCTGCAAAACTTTCGCTGTCATACCCTTCTGGTACGGGCATCCAAGCATAGAATGACCCTTTTGACTCAAAAGCATGCCAACCAATTTTTTCTGCTGCTTGAACAAAAGCATGGCGACGCTCGTCGTATTTCTGATTTAACCCTGCGATTGCTGCTTTTGCTTTTTCATCTAAAAGAGCTGCTGCTCCCGCATCTTGAATAGCAGGGAAGATACTCACAAAAAGGTGGTCTTGTAGCAAATTAAGCGCTTCAATCAATTGTTCATTTCCTGCCGCAAATGCCAAACGCCACCCCGCCATATTAAAGGTCTTAGAAAAAGTGTATAACTCAATGCCGACATCTTTAGCTCCAGGTGTTGACAAAAAGCTTGGATTCTCATAACCGTCTGCCCCCAAGGCACCATAAGCAAAATCGCTAACTACCCCAACCTCGTATTTTTTAGCCCAAGCGACGAGTTCTTCGTAAAATGCTGCAGTTGCAACCGCACCTGTCGGATTATTAGGATAATTAACATAGATGAATTTCGCACGTTTAGCTACTTCTTCAGGAATAGCTTGCAAGTCTGGTAAGAAATTATTTTCAGCTTTTAACGGAAATGTCTCATAGTTGATTTTTCCAAGTGACACACTTGAGAGATAATCTGGATAACCTGGGTCTGGCAACAAGAGCAAGTCATCAGGATTCATTGTCGCCAGAGGAAATTCTACCAAGCCAATCTTTGCACCACCAAGGACACAAATTTCCTTTTCGCTATCAAGATTTACATGATAATTTTCCTTATAAAATTGACTGGCTGCCGCTTTAAAATTAGCATTTCCACGAAATTGCGAGTATTTATGAGAAGCAGGATTTTTGGCTGATTCAATTAAAGCATCAACAATGTAATCATAAGTTGGCTGGTCTGGATTGCCCTGTCCAAGATTGATGACATCATAGCCTTCTGCCACTTTGGCATTAACTTTTGCGACAAGACTAGCAAAAAACTGTTCTGGCAATTCTTGTAAAATCTTTGATTGTGAAAACACCTTAATTCCTCCTAATGATACAAATCTGGCTTGCGGTCAGCAAAAACTGGAATGTGACCCCGAATTTTTTCAACTTCTGTCAAATCAAGTTCAGCCGTAAAAATTCCCTCTTGATTATCTGGCACTTGTAAAACGATTTTCCCCAATGGGTCAATCACCAGAGAATGCCCAGAAAAATGGTCTGAAATGCCATCGCCAACCCGATTAACAGCCACGACAAAGGCTTGATTTTCAACCGCACGCGCTCGCAATAAAATCTCCCATTGCTCCACACGTTCTTTGGGCCATTCAGCTACTACAAATAAAACCTTAGCACCGCTAGACATCAAGGTTCTCACCCATTCTGGAAAACGAATGTCATAACAAATCACACTAGCTGCTTTGACATCATCTAGTTCAAAAACACTTTCTTTATTGCCTGCTTGCAGGTACTCATCTTCTGCCATTAAACCAAACAAATGCACCTTGTCATAATCAGCAATCACTTGCCCCTCTCGATTAAACACATAGGTCGTATTAAAAAAGTGATTTTCTTTTGCCGTTGCGACCGATCCAGCCACCAAATTAACATGGTGCTTCTTAGCAAAATTTCCTAAATCCCTTATCGTTTCTTTCCCATTAATATCAGCAATATCTGCCAGCTGTTTCAAGGCATAGCCAGTATTCCACATCTCAGGAAGAACAATCACATCTGGCGCATCATGCACCGCTTTTTCCAATAACTCCAATACTTTCTTTTTATTTTGCTCAGGCTCCGCTTCACGGATAGCCATCTGAATAAGTGAAACTTTCATTTTTCCCTCAATCCTATCTTCTATGAAAATATTCTGAAATCTTAGTGACTATTATAGCAGTCTAAAAAGCCCTCGTAAAATAGTTATTTTAAATAGACTCGATAGTTAAAAACTATAACTAAAAAACCCACCTTTTTAGGTGGGCTTATGTTTATTTTCCGCTATCTTGTAACATTTTTATCAGACTGCTGAGGAGACTGCCTTCTGCTAAGGCAACTAGTAAGGTTCCCCAATTAACGTGACCTTGCAGAGCATCTACAATAATAATGTAAGCAAGAATCAGCAATGTTATGCCGATAAAAGCGATAGCTAATTTCAAAAGTGTGTTTTTAGATTTCATCTGACAAAACAACTCCTTTATCAGTCAAAGACTGCCTAACGGATGTTACAGATTCTCAGCTACTGCTGCAAGAAGGTCAGCAATTTTAGCGGCGTCTGAACCACCAGCCATAGCCATGTCTGGTTTACCACCACCACGACCTGATACGATTGGTGCCAAAGCTTTAATCAAATTGCCAGCATGAACATCTTTTGATTTGCTTGCTACAAGAACATTGACTTTTTCGCCAATAGCTGCCGCCAATACAAGCACATCAGAGTAATCTTTTTGTTTCCAGTTGTCCGCAAATGTACGAAGAGCACCAGCGTCAGAAACGGTTACTTGGCTAGCAATGTAACGAACACCATTTGCTTCTTTGACATCTTTAAAGACATCACCAGCTTGCGCTGCAGCTGCTTTTTCTTTCAATTCAGCATTTTCTTTTTGCAATTTGTGCAACTGCTCTTGCAAGCTTGCGACTTTATTAGTGACTTCTTTCAATTGTGGGACTTTAAGCGTAGCAGCAATTGTTTTAAGGTCTTCTTCTTCTTGACGGTAAGCTTCAAAGGCTTCTTTACTTGTTACAGCAAGGATACGACGTGTTCCTGAACCAATCCCTTCTTCTTTGACAATCTTGAAGATTCCGATTTCTGCTGTATTTGAAACGTGTGTTCCACCACAAAGTTCGATTGAGTAATCGCCGATTGTGACAACACGAACGTTTTTACCGTATTTTTCACCAAACAAAGCCATTGCGCCCATTGATTTCGCAGTATCAATGTCAGTTTCAATAGTCTTAACAGGAATAGCATTCCAAATTTGTTGGTTAACTTCTTCTTCAATTTGACGTAATTCTTCAGCTGTTACAGCTTCAAAGTGAGTAAAGTCAAAGCGCAAGAAGCCTTCTTCATTAAGTGAACCAGCTTGAGTAGCGTGTTCACCGATAACATTGTGAAGCGCAGCGTGAAGCAAGTGAGTTGCTGTGTGGTTTTTAATCACACGGTGACGACGTTTGCTGTCGATTTCAAGAGTGTATGTTGTACCAACTGACAAGCTTGCCAAGACATCAACTGTATGAAGTGCTTGACCATTTGGTGCTTTTTGAACATCAGTCACACGCGCAACGATATCGCCTTTATCATTTTTAATCACACCGTGGTCAGCCACTTGTCCACCCATTTCAGCGTAGAATGGTGTTTTAGCAAAGACAAGCAAGGCTTGACCTTCTGAAACAGCTTCTGTACGTTCGTTATCAGCGATGATAACTGACAATGTAGAATCAAGGACTTCATCTTCGTAGCTAAAAACTGATTCTTCAGTGATGCTTGACAATGTCTCATTTTGCATACCCATTGAGCCGCCTTTAACAACATTGGCACGAGCACGTTCTTGTTGTTCTTTCATAGCAGCTTCAAAGCCAGCATGGTCAATCTTGAAACCTTTATCTTCAGCCAATTCTTCTGTCAATTCAACTGGGAATCCGTATGTATCGTACAATTTGAAGATGTCTTTACCTTCAACCGTATCTTTGCCAGCAGCTTTCAAATCAGCCAACAATTCATCAAGCATGCTTGAACCAGCATCGATTGTACGGGCAAATGTTTCTTCTTCACGTTTGACGATTTTTTCGATAAAGTCTTGTTTTTCAAGAATCTCTGGGTAGTATGATTCCATGATTTTACCAACAGTTGGAACCAATTTGTACAAAAATGTTTCCTTGATACCAAGACGACGACCGTGCATAACAGCACGACGAAGCAAGCGACGAAGCACGTAACCACGACCTTCATTTCCAGGAAGGGCACCATCACCGATAGCAAATGAAAGTGAGCGGATGTGGTCGGCAATAACTTTGAAGCTCATATTGTCGCCATCTGGATCATAAGTTTTACCAGATAATTTTTCAATTTCGCGAATGATTGGCATGAAGAGGTCAGTTTCAAAGTTTGTTTTAGCCCCTTGCATAACTGCAACCAAACGTTCTAAACCAGCACCCGTATCAATGTTTTTGTGTGGTAATTCTTTGTATTCTGAACGTGGAACAGCTGGGTCGGCATTGAATTGTGACAATACGATGTTCCAGATTTCGATATAACGGTCATTTTCAATATCTTCAGCAAGAAGTTTGATACCAACGTGGTCTGGGTCAAAATCTTCACCACGGTCAAAGAAGATTTCTGTATCTGGTCCTGAAGGTCCAGCACCGATTTCCCAGAAGTTATCTTCGATTGGAATCAAGTGGCTTGGCTCAACACCAAGTGAAATCCAGCGATTGTAAGTATCTTTATCATCTGGATAGTAAGTCATGTAAAGTTTATCTTTAGGGAAATCAAACCATTCTGGGCTTGTTAATAATTCATATCCCCAAGTGATAGCTTCATCACGGAAATAATCACCAACAGAGAAATTCCCCAACATTTCAAACATTGTGTGGTGACGAGCTGTCTTACCAACATTTTCAATGTCGTTTGTACGGATAGCTTTTTGTGCATTTGTGATACGTGGATTTTCAGGAATGACAGAACCGTCAAAATATTTTTTAAGGGTTGCAACACCTGAGTTAATCCATAACAATGTTGGGTCATTTACAGGAACCAAGTTTGCTGAAGGTTCAACAGAATGACCTTTTGATTTCCAAAAATCTAACCACATTTGGCGCACTTGCGCACTAGTTAATTGTTCCATTACATCTTTCCTTTTCTTATTACTAAGCGGTCTTTCAACGCTTGCCATAGATTGAAATCATCCATCAAAATTGTGCTTTTTTGTCATCAAAAAACGACAAGTCCACATACAGAGGGTGACAAACAGCCACGGTACCACCTCTATTCAATGAACTTGTCATTCTTCATTTATATCTTAAATTGTTTTTTCTTCTTTTACTTGATGTCATCAGAAGATGATGTTCAAAGCCTAAAGGTAAGAAAACATGAGTAGCACATTTTTAAATTCTTCCATGGCTCGCAACATCCGCCACTTTTCTGAATCTGAAACTTTAAAAACGATTCTCAATCCTTTTAATTGTACTGTATTTTAAGCTTCAGGTCAAGTATGTTATTCATCTGAACTTTCAGTTGTAGAAGATTCTTCAGTTGAGCTTGATGATGAGCTATCATCAGAAGAACTTGAAGATGAGCTTGAAGAACTTGAGCTTGATGATGAAGAAGATGATGATGAGCTTGTTGCATATTGTGAAAGGATGCTTGCAAAGCTATCGTCTTTAATCTTCACATTTGCTTTATCAAGTGCTTTAGCAATAACTTCGTTTTGGAAGTCAGTATCACTTTCATATTGTGCTAAGATGATTTTCTTCAAACGTTTTTTGTAAGTTTTCCAGTCAGAATCTTTTTCTGTTTTCTTAGTTGTTTTCACAATATAGTAAGTGTAAGAATATGTTGATGTATCAAGCACTTTAATAACGTCTGATACAGAACCTTCGTCTTGGTCAAAAGCAGCATTCATAACGTCTTCTGGCAAATCAGTATCTGCTGAATCAAATGTGTATTCTGTCTTATCTGCTGTTGTGTTGTCTTTAGCGATTGTTTCAAAATCAGCACCATCTGCTGTTGCTTGGTCATGAACTGAATTTGCTGTGTCTTCATCACTCAAAGCAATAACGATAGCTGTTGTGTCAGGATTGTAATCTTCATAAGCTGCTTTATAATTTTTAGTTGTTAATTTTTTCTTAGCAGCTTGTTTTACAGCGTATTCAACCAACATTGATGTACGAATTTGTTGTTTGTAAGTATCTGATGTCAATCCAGCTGCTGAAAGTGCGCTTGAGAATGATGAACCATATGATGAAGCTGTTGTGTTGTATGCTTCTGAAACATCATCGTCTGATACTTTATCACCGTATTGGTCTTCAAAAACACGTGATAAAATCAAGTTCAACATTGTTTGTTGTGATGAAGAAGTGCTTTTGGCAGCGTTATAGAAATCTGATACTGTGATAGTATCACCTTTCATGGTAACAAGAGCTTTTGTTTCTGAATTGCTGTTAGTAGCAAGGTAAGTTACACCAGCACCGATAAGAGCTGAAGCTACTGCAATTGAAACACCTTTGAAAGCTTTACTTTGAACAACTTTTTTTACTTTTGAAAAATCTTTAGGTTTTTTCTCAGTTTTTGCTTTCTTGAACCCTTTTTTTTCTTTGTTGGCCATGTTATTAAACTCCTTAATTTGTCTTTAACTCCACTAGTATATCACAATAACTTAAATATTGCTTAATTTTACAGTGATATATCTGCTGTATTTTTACGAATCATCAATAATCCGTCGCTTAACGGAAGTAAGGTTGCTGTTAAATTTGGATTATCCAGTGTCGCATCGAACAATCGTTGAAGCCCACGATAGATTGTCCGTTGTCCGCGGCGCACTTCTTCGATTGGCTTGACAATATCCCCGCCTTGGAAAACATCATCAAAGACAATGACTCCACCGACTTTCAAATGTTTCAAGACTTCTGGCAGAAAGACAATGTATTTTGATTTCGCTGAATCCATAAAAACAAAGTCAAATTCCCCCTCAAGTGTCGAAAGAGTATCAACGGCATCTCCTTCAACCAAAGTAATTTGTTTGCGAGTGTCGTACTTAGCAAAATTTTCCTTAGCGAAGGCAATCATTTCAGGATTACGGTCAAGTGTCGTAATCTTCGCATCTGGGGCATTTTCTGCCATTAAAAGTGCTGAAAATCCGATAGCTGTGCCAATTTCTAAAATATTTTTTGGCTGCAATGTTTGCATCAAAAAACGAAAATAAGCCACAACCTCATGCTGAATAATAGGGATATTTTCTTGATGAGCAAATGCTTCCAATTCTGCCAGATAGCCCTCATTTTGCTTCTGATGTGTTCGCATATAGCGAACAACGTCTTCTTTCACTACGGGACGACGCATATTGTGATTTGCTGTTTTTGAATATGATTTAACCATAACTCTTATTATATAGCAAAATAAACCCGTTGTGAATAGGCTTTCTTCGATTTTTAATCATTAAAAAGTGCCACAATATCGGATAAATCAGCAATGTGTTGATTGATTTTTGATGACGGTTGACCGAGATTAATTGATTTAATGCCTGCATTTTCGGCGGCTTCAACGTCAAGACGACGGTCACCAACGTAATAAGTGCTTGTTTTATCCAAATCATATTTTTCAAGAAGGTAGTTAATCGCTTCGGGTTCAGGCTTACGAGCGAAGCCATTTGCTGATGTCACCACTTCTGTAAAATACTGACGCACGCCCAATCTTTCTAAAACATCATTTGCCGTGATACCTTTATGCGTATAGACAAAGTGTGTCACTCCTTTTTGTTTGGTTGCCGCAAGAACCTCTGTTAAATGTGGCATGGGTTTTATCAGATAATCACGCGCTTCCTGCTCTTTTTTAAAGAAAGCTGATAGCTCCGCAAAATCTAATTCTTGCTCTTTTGCCACTTGATAAAGCAAAGCTTTGACCGATTCTTTGATAATAAAATCCATAATCCATTGTTCATCAAAAGCCAAGCCATAATGCGCATAAGTCACTTGCAAGGCTTGCCCAATCGCTTCGTAGGAATCCACCAAAGTTCCGTCAAAATCCCAAATAAATGTTGTCACTTCTGTCTCCTCATTTCAATATTAATCTGAATTCTCCAAGTCCAAGGTAATCCAATAACGCGCTAGACGATGCCCATCCTCTAAATCGATAATATTTTCCAAAATACCGCCAGCTTTTTCAATGGTTCTACGACTGGCAATATTGTCCTCACGCGCTGTGATAAGCACAGGATTGATGCCACGTTTGGCATATTGCTCAAGAGCAAAGCTAAGAAGTTTGGTCATGATACCTTGTCGTCTAAATTCTGGTGAGGTTTGATAGCCGATGTGTCCACCAATCGTCGCAAGATTACCCTTTTCCAGCTGCCAACGACAAGATATACGCGCAGCAATTTTCCCATTCAAAAAGGCATAATAGGTCGTCATCGTTGAATAATCAGGATTAGTAGTTTGTGTTTCTTGCGCTCTGCTATTTTCCACAAAGGTTTTAAAATCACCAATCTCACGTGTCGTGATAAAGGGATTGTCGTCATTTTCCAAAGACGTTTGATAAGCTCGGTAAGCCGCTTCATCATTAACATCTAGTTTCCTAATTTCCATGCCAGCACCTCCAAAAATTTTTTCTATTATAACATAAAAACGAGGTTAGAATGTGCCCAACCTCGCTATAATTTTATAGATGTGCTCCTTTTTCAATTAAAGCTTCCAACTCATCCAAGCGTTCCTCGAAAATTCGGAAAGCAGCGTCTAGATAAGCACTTGTTGTCATATCCACACCAGCTTTTTTGATCACATTAAGCGGATAATCAGAATTACCTGCTTTCAGATAATCAAGGTAACGGTCAATATCAGCTTGTGTACCGTGAACAACCTTATCAGCTAAATAACTAGCTGCCGCAAATCCTGTGGCGTATTGGTAAACATAGTAATTGTAGTAGAAATGCGGAATGCGTGCCCATTCGTATTGGATTTCTGGGTTGTCTGCTTTGCTGAGTCCATAATATTTCTCGTTTAAGTCGGCATAAAGTTGGTTGAGGTAATCACTCGTCAACACTTCTCCAGCTTGGTCTGCCTTATGAATGATATCTTCAAATTCCGCAAATTGTGCTTGACGGAAAATGGTGCTCTTGAAGCCATCAAGATAATGATTCAAAATTGCAAAGCGTGCTTTGTCATCATCAACTTCTTTCAAAAGTGTTTCTGTCAAAATATTTTCATTAGTTGTTGAAGCAATTTCTGCCAAAAAAATACTATAATCTCCATAAACATAGGGTTGATTTTCACGTGTAAATGTCGAATGCAGGCTGTGCCCCGTTTCGTGAACTAAGGTAAACAAATTATCCAAGGTATCTTGCCAATTTAACAGCATGAAAGCATTGGTATCATACGAACCACCAGAGTAGGCACCAGAGCGTTTGCCTTTATTGACATGGACGTCAATCCAGCGTTCTGTAAAAGCACGATGAACACGCTCAGAATATTCTTTGCCAAAAACAGCCAAGACATCTTCAGCTTTTGCCAAAGCTTCTTCATAGGTAAAACTCATATCCATTTCAGAAAGTGGCGTATGAATATCGTACATTTTCAAATCATCCAGTTTAAGGATTTTCTTGCGAAGTTCCACGTAGCGATGAAGCAAAGGCAGGTTAGCATTGACCGTTTCAATCAAGGTATCATAAACAGATTCTGGAATAAAATTAGCCGAAAGCGCTGCCTCACGCGCTGATTTAAAATGATGAACACGCGCTTCATAGTTATGCACTTTGACATTGGTTTGCAAGGTTTTCGCATAAGTGTGTTGGAATTGTTCATAAGTTGCATACAAAGCTTGGTAAGCTTCTTTGCGGACATCACGATTTTTTGATTCTAACAAGCTAATGAAATTACCATGCGTTAGCTGAATTTCTTTGCCCTCATCATCTAGAACGATTGGAAAAATGATGTCAGCATTATCCAAAAGCCCAAATGTTTCTCCTGCAGCTCCAAAAATTTCTTGCGCACCTGCTAACAATTCTTCCTCAGCCTGTGACAAAACATGCGGTTGACGTTTGAAAAGTTGCTCAAAGAAATGTGCATAAGCAGATAAAGCTGGTGTTTCTGCCACGAAATCCTCAAAAGCTTCTTTAGACAATTGCATCAATTCAGGTTCGTAAAAAGCAAAAATTTCACTAAATTTGGCATAGATTGCTGTTGCTTTAGCTTGGTATTCTTGGTATTTGGCTACTGTTGTATCTTGGTCGTTTTTCATTGAAGCATAAACATAAAGCTTCTCCAAACGACGCGACAAGGCAAGGTAACTTTCCGTAATAGCAAGCAAATCATTACTTGACGCTGTCAAATGCCCTTTGTAAGCTTTAGCATTTTCTAAATCACTATCAAGACTAGCCAGCTCCGCTTCCCAAGCATCATCTGTGGCAAAAACTGTGCTTAAATCCCATTGGTATTTTTCATCAATATGACTACGATTATCTGACATCACATTCTCCTTTTTGAGGTTTATTTACCATTTTATCATAATAAGCTGGCGGATAAAGCCATTGACGTTCTTTTTCTGTTTGATTTTGATAAAAGCAATGAAAATTTTCGTAAAACGGTGATAAATCTTGGGAAATCTGACAGAACCCCTCAGCAAAATCAAAAGGACGAACTTGTGGAAAATAAGCTGATAAAGGCAAACTTAGCAAATTTTTCCCTTGCAAATAAGCTTCTTCTTGCCTTTTTAACCAAATTGAATGGCGAGAAGATAGCTGTTTTTGAATATAAGTTAATAAGGTTTGGTCTTGGTTTACCTCGTAAGTTGAAAGCATCTGCTGCCGATAAGGAAGTCGAAAAAATGCCATAATATCATCTGAAAATGAACAAGTCTTGGTTAGATAGTGAATCTTGCCATGCAAATCTTCATAGATTAAATAATGTAAACGAATGAGCTGTTTTGTGACATCCAACTCCCACAAATGAAAGCCCATATTCTGCGAAAAATAAAGAAAATGACGTTGCAAAGGTGATAAACGATTGCCGAGCCACAACTTTTCACCCAACAACCAAAGCACTTGAATACCATGACTTTGATAGGCTTTTGTGCGTTGAAATAATCGCTGTTCTGATAAGCGCGAACATTGCACTTCTAAAACCAAATTATCATTGACAAATAAATCAGCAACCTGATGTAAATCTGGTAAAACTTTTTCAACCACGACTTGTTCAGTCCGCGACACAGCATGATAAAGCGCCGCTTTTAACTGAAGATGCTCACTGCTTTCATTTTCACTATAAAAATCACACTTATCCAAAGAAACATGAGCAAAGTGCGGACGCATAACTTTGCCATTTTTTAAACGCACAGCAGAGTGGCAAGCTGGGCAAACAAAATTTTGGTTGGCTGGGATAGTGTCTAACAAGGACACTAATTTTCCGTTTTCATCAAGCGCTGATAACACATCACACCTCCTACCTATTTTATTCGAAAAAAATCCTGAAAAACATCTGATACCTAATATAGATAATTTTTCAAGATTTCTTTTTCGGTAGAAGTCAACTCACGATATTGTCCGCTTGGTAAATCGCCCAGTTGAAATTCTCCAAACGTTAGTCGTTTCAAATAGGTCACTTTTACACCGTAGGCTAAAAACATTTTTTTAATCTGGTGAAATTTTCCTTCGGAAATCGTGACATAAGCAGAGCTTTTTTCTGGACTTGCTGTGATAATCTCAAGCTTAGCAGGCTTACAAATCGTTCCATCATCAAAGGACACTCCATTTTCAAAAAATGCTGGCGCATCATCAGCTAAAAACGCATTAACCTCGACATAATAAGTCTTGGCAACGTGATATTTGGGATGTAACATTCGGTAACCTAGCGGACCGTTATTGGTAACGAGAAGCAAGCCTTCGGTACTGCGGTCAAGTCGTCCGACTGGATAAAGCTTTGGAACACGGTCTGCTTCTTTGATTAAATCAATCACTGTCTGATGTTCTTTATCAGACACTGCTGAAACAACGCCAGCAGGTTTATTGAGAAGAAAATATTTCTCTGATGACTGTTTGATTTGTTTTCCTGATACTGTGATTTTTTGCAGACTGGGCTCAACGTTGAGATTATCCGCTTCAGCCAAACGACCGTCCACATACACTTGACGACTGCGAATTAGTTTTTTAACCTGATTTCGCGACCCAAAACCAGCCTGACCTAATAATTTGTCTAAACGCATGGTTCTATTTTACCATGTTATCAGTGATTTTTAGACAGTAAAAGTCTGAGTGTCAAAACCCAGACTTTACGTTTATTAGTTTAATTTACTTGCTGCGGCTTCATCTACAATCACGACAACATTAGGGTGATTTTGAAGGACACTCGCTGGCAATTCTTCAGTGACAGGTCCATTAATCATTTGATTGATAGCGTCAGCTTTACCTTTGCCATAAGCCATTAAAACAACCATTTTAGAAGCCATGATTGATTTGATACCCATTGAAATGGCTTGTTTTGGCACATCATCCATGCTGGCAAAGAAACGGCTATTTGCTTCAATGGTGTCTTTTGCCAAATCAACAATGTGTGTTGTCACGTCAAATGGTGTCCCAGGTTCATTAAAACCAATATGACCATTGCGCCCAATTCCCAAAATTTGAAAATCAATACCGTGTTCAGCAATCACTTGGTCATAACGACGTGTTTCTGCTTGCAAATCTTCTGCCAAGCCGTTAGGAAGAAAACTTTCTTTAAATGGTTTGTATTGGAAAAGATTTTCTTGCATAAAATGACGATAACTTTGCTCGTTGTCAGCTGCCAAACCAACATATTCATCCAGATTAATGCTAGTCATATCTGAGAAATCAAGATTGCTCTTTCTGATTTCTTCATAGAAACTAAGTGGTGTGCTACCTGTCGCAAGTCCCAATGTTTTAGCTCCCTTAGCCATTTCATCTTTCAAAAGAGAAAATGCCACTTGACCACCTTCAACTTGATTATTAACACGAATTACTTTCATTTTTAAATCCTCCAACATCTTCTGTTTTGGTATAGACCTCTTATCTATTTTTATTATATGGTATATACCAATTTTTGTCAAGGGAATTGTTTAAAAAAATCCACTCATTATTAATGAGTGAATTTTGCTAGCGTGTTCCTGCTAATTTTCCGAGACCTTCGCCGACACAATAGGCAAAAAGCGCAGCGATTAAGCCGATAAGTAGGGTTCTAAAAATTTCTTTTTTCTTACTGCTACCTGTAATGATTGCTTTCACCAAGCCAAGTAAGGCTAAGGCAAGTGATACCAAGACACAAGCAATCAGAAATGTGTGTATTTTAAAGAGACTAAAAACATTAATCAAAAGATATGACAGTAAAGGAATTAAGCCGAAAGTGATAAATGACATAAAGGTTGCTCCTGCATTTTTTACAGCTTTTGCTTTGACCGCAGATTCTTCTGTCGTAGAGCTTAAATAATCACCAACTGCCATCGAAAAACCGTCTGCTAAAAGATTTGAAAATCCTAAAATAAGAATCGGTTTAATCCCCAAATTACCACCGACAGCTCCTGCTACCACAGCAAACGTTGTGACAATGCCATCCATACCACCGTAAACAATTGACTTTGCATAATCCCTAATTGTCATATCCGTTACCTTCCATTAGTGAGTAATGAGTTAATTTTAATTAGAATCATTCTAAATAACTTCATCTTTATTATATCATCTCTTTAAAACGATTACAATTACCCTCGACCAGATGACGAGAAATAGTTCTCGTGTTATAATGTAAAGTTGAGAATATAAATATTAAGGATTTACTATGAATACCAATGATTTTGATTTTAATTTACCAGAGGAATTGATTGCCCAAACTCCTCTTGAAAAACGAGATAGTTCAAAACTTTTGGTCATTGACCACAAGACACATGAAATGGTTGATGCTCATTTTGACCATATTTTAGATGAATTAAACCCTGGGGATGCGCTTGTTATGAACAATACGCGTGTGCTTCCTGCCCGTCTTTACGGTGAAAAACCAGACACACACGGTCATGTGGAATTGCTTCTTTTGAAAAATACACAAGGTGACCAATGGGAAGTTCTTGCCAAACCTGCAAAACGCTTGCGTGTCGGAGCTAAGGTGTCATTTGGTGACGGACGTTTAACCGCTACTGTGGTTGAAGAATTGGACCACGGCGGACGTATCGTTGAATTTGCTTATGACGGTATCTTTCTTGAAGTTTTGGAAAGCCTTGGCGAAATGCCATTGCCACCATATATTCATGAAAAATTAGATGACCCAGACCGTTACCAAACCGTTTATGCTAAAGAAAATGGTTCTGCTGCCGCTCCTACTGCTGGGCTTCACTTCACTCAAGATTTGCTTGCCAAAATCGAGGCAAAAGGTGTTAAACTTGTCTATCTGACCCTTCATGTTGGGCTAGGAACTTTCCGCCCAGTGTCTGTCGATAATATCGAAGAACACGAAATGCACTCTGAATTTTACACGCTGTCTGAAGAAGCTGCTCAAACACTTCGTGACGTGAAAGCTGCTGGCGGACGTGTCGTTGCTGTCGGAACAACATCTATCCGCACGCTTGAAACTATCGGTTCAAAATTCAACGGCGACATCAAAGCTGACAGTGGCTGGACGAATATCTTCATCAAACCTGGCTATGAATTTAAAGTGGTTGATGCTTTTTCAACAAACTTCCACTTGCCAAAATCAACACTTGTTATGCTAGTGTCTGCCTTTGCAGGACGTGAATTTGTCCTTGACGCTTACCAACACGCCATTGACGAACGCTACCGCTTCTTTAGCTTCGGCGACGCCATGTTTGTGAAATAATCTAAAAAAGAACGGAAATTTTCCGTTCTTTTTATTCTGCCATATTGGTATAAACGTCTTGGACGTCATCGTCGTCTTCGAGTTTATCAACGAGTGTTTCCAAAATGTCTGCTTGTTCGTCATCAAGGCTAACGTAATTTTGCGGAATCATGCTAAGTTGTGCTTGGGCGAATTCCAAATTTTGTGCTTGCAAAGCTTCTTTGACAGCTGGAAATTCTTTTGGTTCGGTAAAAATTTCAAAGGCGTCATCTGATGTTTTCAAGTCTTCCGCACCAGCATCCAAAATCACTTCAAGCATGGCATCTTCGTCCAAGTCCAAATTGTCGCGGTCAATGACAATGTAACCTTTGCGGTCAAACATATAAGCAACAGAACCTGTTGAGCCCATGTTACCACCGTTACGCGTGAAAATGGTATGCATATTCGCATCTGTACGTTTTTTATTGTCAGTAAGAGTATGAACAAGGATAGCGACGCCACCAGGTCCATATCCTTCATAAGTGATTTCATCATAGTTTGTCGTATCGCCAACATCTGTCGCTTTTTTAATCGCACGATTGATATTGTCTTTTGGCATATTAGCCGCACGCGCTTTATCCAAAACCATACGAAGGCTGGCATTCATTGACGGGTCACCGCCACCTGCTTTAGCAGCTACAAAAATCTCACGTGACAATTTATTGAAAATCGCACCACGTTTAGCATCTGCTTCACCTTTTTTATTTTTAATTTTGCTCCATTTATTATGTCCTGACATGCAAAATTCCTCCCTATTCCTTGCTATTATATCACATTCCGCCACAAAAAAAGCAGAACATCATCGAGTTTTCTCGGATTAACGTCCTGCTTGATAAATAATCTATAAATTAAAGAGCCATATTAATTAAAGGATTTTTGATACGTTGAAATCACTTTGTTGCTTTTGAGTAAAGCTCAGCAACTTTTTCCCAATTAATAACGTCAAAGAAAGCTTTGATGTAATCTGGGCGAACGTTGCGATACTTGAGATAGTAAGCGTGTTCCCAAACGTCAAGTGCCAAAATTGGTGCTTTTCCCTGTGAAATTGGTGTGTCTTGATTAGCTGTCGAGAGCACTTCAAGTTTGCCATTTTCATTCACCACAAGCCAAGCCCAACCTGACCCAAAACGAGTTGTCGCAGCTTGCGTGAAAGCAGCTTTGAATTCGTCAAATGAGCCAAAAGCTTCCTCAATCGCAGCCAACACTTGCGCTGTTGGTTCTTGTTTTTCAGGCGATAACAATTCCCAGAAAAGGGCGTGATTCAAATGCCCACCACCGTTATTAATCACCGCTTGACGGATATCTGCTGGAATACTGTCAACATCTGCCAACAAAGCTTCCAAATCCTCTCCAATTTCTGGATGTTTTTCAAGCGCTGCATTTACATTTGCCACATAAGTAGCGTGATGTTTATCATGGTGAATTGTCATTGTTTCTGTATCAATATAAGGCTCAAGAGCGTCATATGCATAAGGTAGTTTTGGTAAAATAATAGCCATGCTAATTACCTCTTTCATTTTTGTACCCTTATTTTATAGGAAAATAGCAGAGCTAGCAAATTATTTGACCGCTTTTTTCAAGGCATGATTAGTGATGTTTATGAGCGATTTTTAAGATAGCAATATCAAATAAATAAGCCTTATCATATGTCCCTGTTTTAATGGCATAATCCGTTTCAATCAATACCGCCAGAGCTTTTTTCAAGAACGGCATTGAAAGCGTACGAGAGTCACGCAAAGCAAACTTAACTTGATAAGGATTGACACGACGTCCAAGATAATCTGACAGCGCCGTTACAGTTTGCTGCTCGTTTTTACCTTGACTGGCTAAAACGCTGACTTGCAAGAACATGCGAAACTGCCCTAACATAATCGCAATCAATTTGATTTCATCCTCACCTTGCAAACGCAAATCACGAATCAGCTCGCGTGCCTCATCGATTTTGCCATTCAAAACAAACTGCGTCAAGTCGAAAATATTATCCTGAAGCGTTTTGGGAATGGCTTGATTAATATCATCTGCCGTGATATGACCATCTTTTTTATAAGATTTCAAAAAAGCAATGTTTTTCAAAATCTCACTGAAATCATAATTGGATTTCAAAAGCAAAGCCTCAAAAACACCTGAATCAAAGGTCAGATTTTCTTTGTGAGCCAATTTTTGGAAATACGTTTTTAGCTCTGCTTCTTTTAATTCACTTGCTTCAAAAATCTGTGCATCACGTTTAAGAATTTTCACCAAGCGACGTTTGCCGTCTAATTTCCCTGGTGCAAAAATAATCAAGCGCGTCGTATCCAAGGGATTTTCCAAATATGCCTCAAAACGTTTGAGTGCCTTATCATCCAAATAAGACTTCTTAGCTGTCGTGATGTCGAGCAAATTATCAAAAATAACCACCTTTTGGTCAGCAAAAAATGGCAGACTTTCAAGGTCCATTTCCGCATCTTGATAATCAACCTCAGCCATATCAAAATAAGAATAAGCCAAGTCATCCTTATCATAACCAACACGTGCCATCATACGCTCTTTCAGTTGAGAAAATTGTCCCAAATCCTCACCTGTCACCACCGTAATCAAACTAAGATTTTCTTTTCGTAATTTATCAATTTCTTCGATTGCAATCATAAAGATATTATAACAAAAAACCATGAGAAAAACTCATGGTTCATGCGAAAGTTAACTATGGAATTTTTTATAAGCAAACTGCCTTAATGTTTCATCAAAAAGACAAATTCTACTTCTACCGCTGTCCAATCCCTGCTTTTTTAAGCTATCTTGAATAATCTTACCGTAGTTCTTGCTAATGCGACAATGTTCAGGTAAAGCCATTAATTCCTTTAAAGCTATAAGTTTCTCCTCACTAAAAGCTTCTAGCTCAATAAAAGCCCCAACATGACTAGGAAAAAGATCAAAACAAACAGCCGTATTTTCTTTTTTGTACTCATGACGTTTCTTTTGAGAAAACATGCGACAACGTGTGAATCCCAAATCATACAATTGATTTATCAGATAAATACAATTTTCGGATACGTTTTTTCCTTCTAGAACAATCCGAGGAAGCACTACATCCAATTCCTTTTGTAATAAACATTGAATATCAGAAAAAGCAAGATTGTCATTGGAATTACTAGAATACTCCAATTCTACATACTCTTGGTAATGATTATTTTGACGTTTGAGTTTAATGGTCAATAAGTATCTCCCAACACTTATTATGCGATAGCGAATGACTATTCCTTTAGATTTGCTTTCAAAATTAGGTAAATCAACCGTAATATCTGTTTCAAGACATTCACCCACAGAGACAAAGCCTGCCTTTCTCACTTTCTCTTCGTAAATACTCAAAGCTTCTTCAGATAGCTGATATTTCAATTCTAATTCATTTTTAGCGTTACTCAAACTCTTCACCTTCAGTCATATAGTCCTTTTTCAACACTTTTTTCGATTAATTCCTTTGCTAATTGCCACAAAATTTCTGAATCTTCTTTAATGAAAGCTTTCTTAGTCAAGACTCTCTCAGCCGTTAATTTATCGGGATTATAACCTTCTTCCGAAACAACCAAATGATTAATCAGCGGTACCAAAGCATCAATAATTCTAGCATATCTTGCTTCTGGACTATTTCCTTTTTCAAATTCAAACCACAATTCTGTAAATTTCTCGCCTTGAATGATTGGTAAGATTGCTAAACTTTTCTGTAACGATAAGTATTCCTTATCATGTGAGACGGCTTTGCCTGTGGCATCATACACCCAAGTATCACCTGCGTAAATTTCTCCCAAATCATGGAGTAAAAGCATTAAAGTCACTTTTCCTATGTCCAATTTTTCAGGAAAATAATCTTGAAAAAGGTTTGCTACTAATGCAACCTGCCAAGAATGTTCCGCACTATTTTCAAATCGCCCATCCAATGTCCTATTAAAACGTGTCACAGTTTTTAACTTCTCGATTTCTTTAACAAAATCAACTTTGCTCTCTATTGCTTCCATTCTCACCCTCCTTTTTATAACATAGTATATACTTATGCTAATCTAATTGCAAAGCAAAAACAGCAGTCAATCGACTACTGTTATTATGCTTTCAATTTTAACTCTAAAGCTTCGGTTAACACTTGTGAGAAATTAAGATGTTTTTCTTCGGCTAATGTGTTTAAATACTCTGGAATGGTGACATTTTTGCGGACTTTCTTAGAATGATATTTTTTCATATAAGCAAGCATATCAATGGGAATCAGAGCAATATCACCGTCTGGATAACTTTTTTTCAATTCAGAAATAGCTGTTGGCTTAGGATAATCGGTATAATCTTCAAGCACCATTCCTAGTACCTCTTGAGCCATTTCATAGGCTTCTGCCCAATCCTTTCCTTGAGTAATCGCTTCTGGAATATCTGGAAATGTAATAATGATATTATCTTCATTTGTTGTAAAAATAGCTGGATAAATTTGCATCGTACTCTTCCTTTCGCCTTAGGATAATAGACTAAACGTTTATTTTAATCCTGCTTGTTTCAAAATAGCTTCTTCTGTTCCTTTAGCAAGTTCTTTACTATGCATAGGAACGGTCGTCACCTTTCCTGTTTCAAAATTTTTCATTAAAAGATGACTACCTCGCTGACGAACTTTAATCAATCCACTTTGTTTGAGAAGTTTTACCATTTGTTTTGGTGTTTTTGGCATAACTTACCTTTCTTATTATACACATTTTATACGTATTGTTCAACTATTTCGTTATTCCCCCTACCTCACTGTTTCGATTTTCCAGTGGTTTAATCCTCTAAAGCGGATAGCGCCTTGTTCGTCTGTACGGTAAATGGTCATGTTTTGTGCTCGGAAGCGTTCAAGCGTTTCTTGATGAGGATGTTTGTAGCGGTTATTTTGCCCTGCGGAAATCAAAGCAATTTGCGGTGAAATGTGAGCGAGAAATTCTGAGCTTGATGACCCTTTTGAGCCATGATGTCCTGCTTTTAAGACATCAACCGGCAGATTGGGATAAGTTGCTATCAACTCTTGCTCGCCTTCTTCTTCCAAATCTCCTGTAAATAAGAAATTCTTACCCAAAAGATTCCCATAAAGCACCACCGAGTCATTGTTACCACCATCACCAGTCTGGCTCGGATAAAGCACTTGCAGGTGACTTCCCATAATCGGCAAAACATCACCAGCTGTTACCACGCGCACCTTGGTTTTCATGGCTTGTAATTTCGCCACAAAATCTGGTTTTGTCAAACTTCCCTGACTAACCAGAATTTCACCAATTTTCACCTGCTTTGCCACTTCCAGCATATCTCCCATGTGGTCAGTATCCGTGTGCGTCAGAACTAACTGGTCAATTTTTCCAACGCCGCGACTGTTGAGATAAGGAATCAACGTTCGCTCCGCATTGCTATCCGTCAACCGCTCCTGCCACGCGTTCTTCTCACTAAAACTCACCTTTCCGCCCACATCAATTAGCAGCGTATGCCCCTTAACATCACGCACAAAAATACTATCTCCCTGCCCAATATCAACCACCGTCACCTCGTTTTCTAGCGGATGCTTGATTTGAAAAAATAGCAGACCTACTAAGCTGACAAGAAAAATTGCCATTTTCTTTCGTCGCCAGCAATCATAAAGCACGCCTAATGTTAAAAATAGCAGCACCAAGATACCAAGACTTGGTTTACCAAAAACAATCGGACCGCCCAAAATTGCCTTAGTGTTCTTGATAACAGTTTCCAAGAAAACAAAACAACCATTAAAACAAGTCAGTTTAACCAAGGGTGATAAAATAAAAATGATTGATAGCATTGGCAACATAATAGTGTCAAATGCCACAGAAAAAATTGCTGTCAATAAGACAGATAACGGTTGAAACACAGCAAAAAAATGAATTAACAAGGGCAAACTGGCTAATGAAATCGTCAAACTTTCCGCAATGATTTTCTGATAGCGACTAATGTCATCAAAGTTAATAAAACTGAGAATAAAAGCGTAAGTAAACGAAAGAATGCCTCCCGTCGTCAGCAGAAAATTTGGCATAACTATGAAAAGAACAAACAAAGTTAAAGCTAAGTTATCTAATTTTTTAATACCAAGATTTGCAAAAGCAGATTGAATTAAACTCCGAATCACCGAAACAGAAAAGCCAGTCAGCCCCGCATAGACGAGTGAAAATGGAATTTGTAGTATGTCCACATAATCTCGGCGTAACCCAAGACGTAGAAAGAAAAAGCGGAATGCCCCCACAAAAAAGCCGACCTGCATGCCTGAAAGAGCAAAGAGGTGAATAATTCCTAAACTCGTGTAAACATCACTCATCTCATCAAACGATTTATCCAGATAGCCAAACAAAAGCCCAGTCATATAATGTTGCATAGGAGCAGGAAAATGCCGCTGAATACTAACAATAGCCTTTCGTCGAACATCATGTAGCTTCTCCCACAAAGTCATCTTATAAACAAGTTTAACATTGTTAATCGCCGACAAATTTACCACACGATAAATGCCTTCATGTTTAAGGTAAGTACGATAATCAAAACCACCAAAATTCCGCTGGGGCGTTGCTTCTTCCAAGTCCATATCACCAGATAAAACAACCGTTTGATTTAATGTCTTAAAAAAATGCTGTTCTTTCTCCGATTTCAAGGTATAAAAAATCTGATAAGTCCGCCCAGCTTCCTTACCTCGAAAGGACAGTAAATCCCCATTGACCGAAATCGTGTCAGGAATCATCTGGATTTTTGTTAAATGAGCTGGTGCTACTTGATAAGCCTGCTCTGTCTGATTAGCCTTAGTCAGAAAAAATACCGCAAAACAGCTTAAACACAAGCAAACTTGACACCAAGCCTTCCAACCATACTGTTGCCATAAAAACACCAAGGCTAGCAAGAGAAACATCAAACACCCAATCATTTTTGAAAAGCAAAAATAATAGAGCAAAATGAGCAAAAAAGCCAATTGAATTGGCTTAATGGGAAAATATTTAATCAACGGTCACCTCAGATTTTAGCTTTTCTAGTGTTTTTTCTCCGATACCAGACACATTCGCCAAGTCATCAACTGATGAAAAACCACCATTGGCATCACGGTAGTCAATAATGTCTTGGGCACGTTTGGCGCCAATGCCAGAAATCGTCTGGAGTTCCGCCAAAGTTGCGGTATTAAGATTGATTTTATCTGAACTTTCTTCCTGTTGAGCGCTGCCATTTGCTTGTGAATTAGTCGTTGCAGGAGCAACATTTTCACCAACTCTTGCCACATAAATCACCGCTTCATCGGTTACTTTTTCAGCCAAATTCACCGACTTCTTATCAGCATCTTCTGTAAAACCACCTGCTAATTTGACCACATCTGTCACACGGCTACCACTTGAAAGCTCATAAACACCCTCATTTTTCACAGCGCCTTTGATATCTACAAACACTTTTTGAGTTTCAGTTTGCGAACTTGAACGTTCTGTTTTTAAATCACTTGCGCTGCTACTTGCCGAAAAAGTCGTGCTTAGGGCAAGTAGGTCACTTTGCGCATCCACTGTTGTTTTTGTCACATTTGACCAAGCAAAAAATCCGATTAACATGACAAGTATTGTTCCCAACACCGCTACCAACGTTTTGTTCTCCAAAAGTTTTTCTTTTATTTCTTCAATCATCTCACTACCTCACTTTTGACATAAAAAATAGACTCATACGAGCCTTTACTTATTTATTCGAAAAAGCCCAGCAAAATCGCTGAGCTTTTGGTTCTTATTTCATTTTACGGTGCTTATCTGGGTCCCAGACAAAGCTTGCAATGTAGCTAAAGAGCAATGTCAACAGAACAACGATAATCGCCACAAGTCCAAGAGGAATACGGTAAATGTAAGTTAATGGATTTGGTTTCTTGTTGGTATGATAAGTCGCATTTTCAGCATCCAAACGGTCAAATTCTGTTTGAATACGATTTGCCACTTCTTCAATCCCCTCGTCATTCATGCGTTTGATGTCAGAAATGTCAATTGGATTACCAAAGTTCATATCCACACGTTCTCCAGTCAAAAGCCCTTTTAATTCCATTGGTCCTGCATAAACGACTGGCATAATCTTAACCTTCGCCATTTTAGCAATAACAGCAACCCCACCTTTAACATCGGTTGAATGACGGCTACCACTTGGGAACATCACAAGTGAACGATTGCTTTTCTTCAACATGTTAATAGGGTATTTAAGAGCTTTTTGCCCTGGATTTTCACGGTCAATCGGAAAGGCACCACACATACGAATCCACCAACCAAAGATACGATTCGTAAACAATTCTTTCTTCGCCATGAAAATAAATTCTTTCGGACGAGCAGCAAATGCCATATAAACTGGATCCCACCAAGTACGGTGCGGAGCAACCAAGATATAGTTCTCATCCTTACTTAAAATTTTGTCCTCATTATGATAGTGAGCATTTCCATTGATAATCCAAAGTAGGAAAACCACTAATCCTCGTAAATACGTATAAAACACAGATTTACTCCTTTTTCTTCAATCATTCTTTAACATTGTACCATGCTTGAGCCGAAAAATCATTACCTAACTAGTGAGAAAAGCTAAAATTTGCTATAATAAATGTCATGGTTAAATCAATTTTAAAAGCTGGCGAACGTATTGACCAGCTCTTTTCGACAGATGTCAAAATTATTCAAAATAAAGATGTGTTCAGCTATTCTATCGATAGTGTCTTGCTGTCACGTTTTCCAAAAATCCCTTCACGTGGCTTGATTGTTGACCTTTGTTCTGGAAATGGTGCCGTAGGACTTTTTGCCAGCACGCGCACCAAAGCACCAATTATCGAGGTAGAATTGCAAGAGCGTTTGGCAAATATGGCAGAGCGTTCAATCCAGCTCAATCAACTAGAAAACCAAGTTCAGATAATTAATGACGATTTGAAAAATCTGCTCAATCACGTGCCACGTTCTGGTGTTGATTTGATTCTGTGTAACCCACCCTATTTCAAGGTTTCAGAAACGTCAAAGAAAAATCTTTCTGAACACTACCTTCTTGCTAGACATGAAATTGCTACCAATTTAGAAGAAATTTGTGAGGTAGCCAGACACGCGCTCAAATCAAACGGACGACTAGCTATGGTACATCGACCAGACCGTTTCTTAGACATCATTGACACCATGAGACAATACAATCTAGCGCCAAAACGTATCCAATTTGTTTATCCTAAAATGGGCAAAGATGCTAATATGCTTTTGATTGAAGCGATTAAAGATGGCTCTACTGACGGGTTAAAAATTCTCTCACCACTCTTTGTTCACAAAGAAAATGGTGACTATACGGACGATATTTTTGAAATTTATTATGGAAAAAACGGAAGAAAAAACTAAAAAAGCTTATATGTATGTTGTCGAATGTGCTGATGGCACACTCTACACAGGCTACACAACCAATGTTGAAAAGCGTATCAAAACGCATAATAGCGGCAAAGGTGCAAAGTACACTAGAAGCCGCCTACCAGTCAAACTCATCTACCAAGAAAGCTTTGACAGCAAAGAAGCCGCCATGTCCGCCGAAAGCTACTTCAAACAAAAAACACGACAACAAAAACTGGAATATATAGAGGAACACCAATAGAAACCCAAAAACGCACCCTATCATCATAGAGTGCGTTTTATGTTTATCTTTCCCCTTTGTTACGGATAACAAATCCTGTTTTCTTTTCGCTTGATGTGCGACGTGGGCGTTTGTTATCTTTGTTTTGGAAATCACGTTTGTTCTTAGATGATGTGCGTTTGAAATCACGATAGCCGTTATTGTCTCGGTCATCACGTTTTCTGTCTGAACGCCCACCACGGCGATTATCACGACCGCGACCATTGCCACGACCACCTTTGCGGTTATTAAAGCCACCACCTGACGGTTTAAATGGTAATGGTTTTTCACGCGCAATTTCCACTTTTGGAAGCGTATCTGGGTCTTTAACAGTCAAGTTCAAGATGTACAATGCCAATTCTTCTGGTGTAAATTCTGCTGCCAATTTAACAGCATCACCTTTGAATTTGTCAAAGTTTGCACGAATCGCTTCATCCGCAAAATCACGTTCAATTTTCTTAAGCGCAACTTTTTTCTTCGCTTTAAAAGCTTCATCAGCAGTCGCTGGTTTCAACCCTTTCATGCGTTTTTTCGTCAATTTTTCAATGATTGACAAATATCCCATTTCGTTTGGTGCTACGAAAGTGATTGATTGACCATGTTTCCCAGCACGTCCAGTACGTCCAATACGGTGAACATAGCTTTCTGGATCTTGTGGAATATCGTAGTTATAAACGTGTGTGACCCCTGAAATATCAAGACCACGCGCTGCAACGTCAGTCGCAACCAAGATGTCAATATTGTCATTCTTGAAATCACGAAGAACACGGAGACGTTTACCTTGGTCAAGGTCACCGTGAATACCTTCGGCACGATAGCCACGTAATTTCAATCCACGTGTCAATTCATCCACACGACGTTTTGTACGCCCAAAGACAATTGACAATTCAGGTTGATCAACGTCCATAAGACGTGTCATTGTATCAAATTTATCTTGTTCTTTAACGCGAATATAGTATTGGTCAACAAGATCAGTAGTCAATTCTTTAGCAGCAACTTTAACGTGTTCAGGGTTCTGCATAAATTTCACCCCAATACGTTTAATAGCTTCTGGCATAGTTGCTGAGAAAAGAAGGGTTTGACGTGTTTCAGGAACACGACTGATAATCGCTTCAATATCTTCTAAGAATCCCATGTTAAGCATTTCATCTGCTTCATCAAGGATTAATGTTTCAACATGGTCAAGTTTCAAAGCTTTGCGTTTAATCAAATCAAGCAAACGCCCTGGTGTTCCCACTACAATGTGAGCTCCTGAACGAAGTGCCTTAATTTGTTTCTCAATGCTTGACCCACCGTAAACGGAACGGACTTTCACACCTTTTTCACGACCAAAACGGAACAATTCTTCTTGTCCTTGAACAGCCAATTCACGTGTTGGTGCGATAACCAAGGCTTGAACAAGATTACGATTTGTATCAATTTTGTCCAAAGTTGGCAAGCCAAAGGCTGCTGTTTTCCCTGTTCCAGTTTGTGCTTGTCCGATAACATCCTTACCTTCCAAAGCCAAAGGAATCGTTAATTCTTGGATTGGAGATGGCTCAACAAAGCCTGCTTTTTCTACGGCAGCAAGGATATTTTCCGATAAGTTAAGTTCTGTAAATTTCAAATTTTTCTCTTTTCTAAAAGGCAGTGCGAAGCTGCCTTATTAAACTTTAATTTCGTTGTTTAACAACTTATCTAGTTTAACACATTCCAAGTTAAAAAGATAGGAAACAGTTTCATTTATTAAAATAACACGTTTTCATAATTTCTATTGTTAGAATTTTCTGTAAAAGACTATTTTTATTAGTCGTTTAAGGTTTCTTTAAGGTTTCTCCGATAGAATATAGACATCCTAAAACTTTTCTTTTTCATAATCTCAAAAAGATAGCCCTGATTCGTCGGGGCTGTTTTTGTTTTAACTCCTAAAAAGGTCTGAACACGCAAGTTCAGACCTTTAGTTATTTTTATCTTGGCATGAAGAACGACAAAAGAAGTTGAGCACTTTCTCAACTCCTTCTGTCTTTATTACATTTTTTCTTCTAGTTCAACATCTGGGTATTTATCCGCAAACCAGCGAAGCGCAAAGTCGTTTTCAAAAAGGAAAACAGGTTGGTCAAAGCGGTCTTTAGCCAAGATATTTCGACTTGATGACATGCGTTCATCAAGGTCTTCTGGTTTAATCCAACGAACAGTCTTTTTCCCCATTGGTGTCATCACAACTTCGGCATTGTATTCATTTTCCATACGGTGTTTGAACACTTCAAACTGCAATTGACCAACAGCACCAAGCATGTATTCACCAGTTTGATAATTTTTATAAAGTTGGATAGCTCCTTCTTGCACCAATTGTTCAATCCCTTTGTGGAATGATTTTTGTTTCATAACGTTTTTAGCAGCTACTTTCATGAACAACTCTGGCGTGAAGGTTGGTAGCGGTTCAAATTCAAATTTATTTTTACCGACTGTCAACGTATCCCCAACTTGGTAAGTTCCTGTATCGTAAACCCCGATAATATCACCTGCAACGGCATTTTCAACATTCTCACGTGATTCTGCCATGAATTGTGTCACGTTTGACAATTTCACTGATTTTTTCGTACGTGCTAAATTCACGCTCATGCCACGTTCAAATTCACCTGAAACGATACGCACGAAAGCAATACGGTCACGGTGTCGTGGGTCCATATTGGCTTGAATTTTAAAGACAAATCCTGAAAAATCTTTATCGTAAGGGTCGATTTCATTGCCTTCTGTTGTTTTATGTCCATGGGGTTCTGGCGCAAATTGTAAGAAAGTATCTAGGAAAGTTTGCACCCCAAAGTTTGTAAGGGCAGAACCGAAGAATACTGGTGTTAAATCACCAGACAAGATAGCTTCTTCTGAAAATTCATTTCCTGCTTCTTCTAACAATTCAACATCTTCCAAAACTTGTTGGTAGAATGGGTTGTTAGCAAATAATTCATCACCAGCTTCAAGTGCTGCAAAACGTTCATCGCCTTTGTAAAGTTCCAAACGTTTGTTGTACAAATCGTAAAGCCCTTCAAATGATTTTCCCATACCGATTGGCCAATTCATTGGATAACTTGCAATACCAAGCACTTCTTCCAATTCTTCCAAAAGGTCAAGTGGTTCACGACCATCACGGTCAAGCTTGTTGATAAAAGTAAATACTGGAATATTACGGTGTTTAACAACTTCAAACAGTTTTTTCGTTTGTGCTTCGATACCTTTGGCAGAATCGACAACCATAACCGCAGCATCTACCGCCATAAGAGTACGGTAAGTATCTTCAGAGAAGTCCTCGTGCCCTGGTGTATCAAGGATATTGACACGTTTTCCAGCATAATCAAATTGCATCACTGATGAAGTAACGGAGATACCACGTTGCTTTTCAATATCCATCCAGTCAGATTTAGCAAAGTTCCCTGTCTTTTTCCCTTTTACGGTACCAGCTTCACGGATTTCTCCACCAAAATAAAGTAATTGTTCTGTAATTGTCGTTTTACCAGCATCTGGGTGACTGATGATGGCAAACGTACGACGTTTTTTAATGTCATCTTGAATTGTCATTTTATTTCCTTATTAATCTTAATTATCTTCTTTATATAAACGTATCACCTAATCTTTAGTGACTACATTGGTCCACTCCTTTTCTGCCATACAAAAAATAGAGTCATGGGACTCATAACTCTATTATTATAACGAAAAGTGGGCTCTATTTCAATATTTCCCCACGGTGTTCTCCTCAGAAACCGCAAAATAATTGATTAAGAGAATACTACACATACAAAGACTGCCACCATAGTGCTCCATGATATTGATAAAGAAAGTTATCAAAAAGAGCATCGTATGGAATAGTCTCAGTTTCTTCCCTCTCAACTGTGCAATGAGAAAAATTGGATACATTAGAAATAGAAAAATTCCCTGACGTAACAATGAATCAATATAAAAACTATCATCGTACATCGGATGCCCATTTATTTCGGTAAAAGTTGGAATATTTCGTGGCAACCAATCAACACCGAAATGCTGCAAATACGTATGTCCGATATTCAATCTTCCTGAAAACAAATGATTCAATGTTGCATAAATGGTACTATCACCATTGTAGAAGTATGGAAGCCCTAGCCCCAAACCAAACATCACAATCACCAGTGGAATAATCACAGAACCAGAAACCTGATACTTTAGTAATAATGGTTTCAAAAAATAGCAAAGAATGATGACCCCAGCAATTAAAAATGTTGTCCTTGAGTCGGTAATCGCAAAAATCAACAAAGAAACAAGCAACATGACCAGTCCTGCTCTAGCTTTACGGCTCTTTCTAACCAAGGAAAAATCAAACAACAAACCAACCAGATACATTCCCAAAGAATTTGGGTGCATAAAACCATAAGAATGCCTAATCAAATCTTTGTCAGCTCGATACATGGTCATATCAGAAATAATATGACTATTGTAAGCAAAGAGCACTAAGATTGCTACAATCAGCTTGAAGTAGAAAATCGCTGTCATCAACCGCTCATCGTCCTTATCAACACTCGCTGATAACAAAAACAAGGTAACCATGGACAAATCATCAACGTTTGTTTCCAGATAATTAGACATTGGCAATAAAATCAAGAAAGCTAGTGCAAAAATCCCTGCTAAAATCTTCTCTATCGACCAACCTGAACGCCAAAAACTCCACAAATACATGGCAAATCCGCCAATAATGGCAAGACTTGACATCAATAAGAAAAACGGTAGAGGAAACGGATAACGTTTCAAGAACCAAGCTAGAAATAGCAAACAAAACTCAAGAAAATACAAGGTTCGATAAAGAAACCTTGCAAATGACTCCTCAGTCCTAAACATTTCCTTTAACCTTAACATCTCCACAGTAATCTATTCCTCCAGTGCTTCAACAACTTTAGCTAACTGCATTGAGTTGCTACCTTTCAACAAGATTTGGTCAGCTGGTTGCAATACTTTTTGAACAGTTTCAAGCATGGCATCAAATTGATCCTCGTCAGCTGTTTTCTTGAAATAATAAACTTTTCCAATTGGGAACATTTGACTAGCAAGTTGTGCCAACTCGGCAATATCTTCCCCATAGAAAATGAGTGTATCTAATGTTTCAGGTGACAAGCTCATAATCATGCGTTTATGAAGCTCAACAGATTGCTCACCCAATTCTTTCATGTCAGCAAGCACAGCGATTTTTTTACCACCCTCATTGGCAGGAATTTTAGAAAATGTCTCTAAAATTAAGCGCATTGCCGTTGGATTAGCATTGTAAACATCTGACAAAATATCAGCACCATTGGCTGCTTTTTTCCATTCCGTACGATTGCGCGTTAATTCGATTGTCTCAAGAGCCTCGACAATATCGTCATCAGAAATGGCTAATAATTTACCAACATAAGCTGCCACCATGGCATTAGTCGCATTGTATTTTCCAGGCACAGGTAGGGTAATTGGACGGTCAATCACATTTGTCGTAAAGGTCAACGATTCCTTACTTTCTTGCAAATCTTTCACAAAAATTTCTGCGCCGTCACCAAAACGAATAACCATTTGGCTTTCAGGTAAATAAGGATCAACGATTGTGTCAGCTGGCGCAATCAAAATGCCATCTGAATCCATGCCATCAAGAATTTGCAATTTACCTTCTGCGATTTTCTCACGACTACCGAAAAATTCCAAATGAGCTTCACCAATCAAAGTCACCACACCGATATGTGGTTTTGCAAGTTCTGACAACAGATGAATGTCACCCATATGATCTTGCCCCATTTCAAGGACAATTTTCTCCGTATCATCTGGCATATGAAGTGCTGTATATGGCAAACCAATTTCGTTATTGTAGTTGCCTTGTGTTTTATAAGTCTTGTATTCTGTTGATAAAACCGCAGCAATCATATCTTTGGTTGTCGTTTTACCATTTGACCCTGTCACAGCAATAACATCAACACGCTGTTTCTCAAGATAATAGCTAGCTAGCGCTTGAAAAGCCTCTAGGCAATCATCAACCCAAATGTATGGATGACCAGCTACTTCACGTTCTGAAAAAGTCGCAACAGCACCATTTTCAAAGGCAGTTTCAATAAAATCATGCCCATCACGCGCGCCTTTTAATGGTAAAAATAAATCCCCTTTTTCAATCTTACGACTGTCAAATTCAATTTGTCGCAGGGGAACGTCATCAAACTCCGAAATAGTATTTTTAGCGCCAACAACCTTGGCGACTTCATGCAATGTTAATTTCATATTGAATCCTTCATTAAAAATCTAGTGTTAACGCCTTTTATTATACCACATTTTAGCAATCATGCAGGGATTTTTATGGTACAATGTAATTGCAAAGCTTGTTTTGCACAGAGTAGATGATTCGCGTTAAGTGTGTGTGAATGGGATGTTGTCACACAACGAAGCAATTTGCGCGGTGAATCATTGCATCCGCTGTTAAATTTTTTTAACAGCTCCAGTTTATTGTTTTAAAAGGAGCAGAAAATGAATTTATTTTTCAAAACACCCAAACTCACCCTTAAGCGTTTGGTTAGCCTAGCTATGCTAATCGCGCTTGCTTTCATCGTTGGGAAATTTTCAATTCCCGTCATTCCACAACAATTAGTTATCAGTTTGACGTTCATTGTCAATACGATTATCGGAATGATTGGCGGTCCTATTTGGGGCTTTATCAGCCTAGGTATTCTTGATGTGGTTGATACCTTATCATCAAGTAGTGCTGGTAATTTCATCATTTGGTGGACACTTATGGAAGCAATTCAGGGCTTTTTCTATGCTCTTTTCTTTTATGGTAAGCCACTAAGCTGGTCAAGCAAAAAAGACTGGCTACACGTAACAATCGCAACTGTGGTTATCATGCTAATTGGCACCTTTATCCTCACACCACTTCTGATTCAGATATACTTTGGCGTGCCATTCTGGGCACAATATCTGGCAGGACGTTGGTTAAAAATCTTTGAAATTCCACTACGAATCATTATTACCATGCTTGTCATTCCGAGGTTACAAAAGATACCCGAATTACGCAAGCTTGCAAATCTATAACTAAAAAAGCCTCAGAGAGTTATCCCATCTCTGAGGTTATTCATATCTAAAAAGCACCCCAATTGTTAGATTTATTGTCTAACTTTTGGAGTGCAACTTCTTTTTTAAATCAAATGGCTTTCGCGTTTTTCAAACATTTCTTTAGCTAATTCAACCAATTTCTCAATCAAATCAGAATAAGCAAGTCCCATGTTTTCCCAAAGAAGTGGATACATTGACCATTGTGTGAAACCTGGCATTGTATTCAATTCGTTAAGGTAAACATGACCGTCTTCTGTCAAGAAGAAATCACAACGTGACAAACCACATCCACCGATAGCACGGAAAGCTGTTGTTGCATAGCCACGCATTTCTTCCATAATGCTGCTATCGATATGCGCTGGAATATCCATAGTAATTTTATTGTCGATATATTTAGCATCGTAATCATAGAAAGCAACGTCTTTAACAACTTCACCAGGTAATGTTGTTTGCACATCAGCATTTCCCAAAATCCCAACTTCGATTTCACGCGCATTGACACCAGTTTCGATAAGAATACGGCTATCGTATTTAAGGGCGAGGTCAATAGCTGAGCGGAGCCCCTCTTCATCATCAGCTTTTGAAATTCCTACTGAAGACCCCATGTTGGCTGGTTTAACAAAGACTGGGTAAGTCAATTTTTCATTTACTTCAGCAACCGCTTTTTCAAGGTCAGCCCCTTCAACATAAGTCACGTAAGCAACAAGTGGTACACCTGCAGACTCAAGAACGTGTTTTGTTGAAATTTTATCCATGGCAACACTTGATGACAAGATGTTAGTTCCAACGTAAGGCATTTTAAGAATTTCAAGGAAGCCTTGGATTGAACCGTCTTCTCCCATTGGTCCATGAAGAACAGGGAAAACAACTGCTCCTTCTTCATAAATATCACTTGGTTTAATTTTTTGACTTTCAACGACAGTAGCGTTAGTCATTAATTTTTCATCATCGGCTGGTTTGCTTGAAAATTCTTGTGTCTTAATAAAATCACCAGATTGTGTGATGAAGTAAGTTTTCACAAAGAATTTGTCATAATTAATCGCACGCATGACACTCTCAGCTGATAAAACAGATACTTCACGCTCCGCAGAACGTCCACCATAAAGTAAAACAAGCGTTTCTTTTGCCATAAACTTTAATTACCTGAACAGAAAAAAGATACCAAGTTAAGATCACTTAATACATTTTTCAACAAGCCGAGCATGAACCAAAAACAGCCCCAAACCCAACTCAAGTTCAATTCCTTTTCTATTACAATTTCCTACCTATCATACCACAAAAGAAGCTTCCTTTCAAACAACTTTAAACATCAGATGATAGAAAAAGTGACAAGCAAAAAAGCAGCTTCACGCTGCTTTTCTTATATCCTACAATTCTGTCCGATTTTCGATAGCACGAAGTAGGGTGACTTCGTCAGCGTATTCGATGTCTGAGCCAACAGCCAGTCCACGTGCTAAACGTGTTACCTTGATTCCTGCTGGTTTTAGGACACGTGAGATATACATAGATGTTGCTTCACCGTCTGCGGTTGCATTGGTTGCAATAATCACTTCGTTGACCTCACTATCCATTAAACGTGTAATTAATGATTTCAAATTAATATCATCTGGTCCGACACCGTTCATTGGTGAAATCAAGCCATGCAAGACATGGTACAAGCCATGATACTCTTGAATTTTTTCCATGGCAGATACGTCTTTTGAATCTTCAACCACTAAAATAACGGAACGATCACGAGTTTCATCTGTACAGATATTACAAGGGTCTTCATCTGTTAAATTCCCACAAACGGAACAATAAGTCAATTCACGCTTAGCTGCCAATAAATTTTTGGCGAATTCATTCACATCTTCATCTGACATTCCAATCGTGTAGAAAGCCAAACGTGTTGCTGTTTTTATACCAATTCCTGGCAATTTTGTAAAACTATCAATCAGCTTTGCGATAGGTGTTGGATAAAGCATTGTCATTCTCCTTTAACAAAGTGACGAGCCGACTACTTTCTCGGCCGACTCGCTTTCATTATCAATTATTGATTAACATAAGTTGACATGTACAAATTAATAATATCACGTGCAATGTATTGGTTGGTATGATTATCTGAACTTGTCAAATGCGGAACGATAACTGCAACAGCAATATTTGAATCATCACTTGTTGAATAGTCATAGGCAAGGACACTCAAGTTAACCGTTGTCACAATATTACCATTTTCATCTTCTTTATAAGTTTCGGCTGTACCTGTTTTACCAGCGATAGTGACTGTTGAACTCTTCATGTAAGTACCTGTTGCATAACCACTACTACTATTTACCACTTGATAGAACCCTTGTTGCAAAAGGTCCATATCATCGTCTGAAATGTTGATTTCATTAAGCACATTTGTTTCAATCGTTTTAGCTAAAGTTCCAATGCCATCTGTGCCATCATTGTCATAGATACTATCAACCAAATGTGGTGCAATACGTTTACCACCATTAGCAATTGTTGCTGCATATTGTGCCAACTGCATTGGTGTGTATGAGTCATACTGACCAAATGCTTCGGTTAGGACATTACCAGCAGAATAGTCATCTGAAATGTAACCAGTAGTATTTTCTGGAAGGTCAATTCCTGTGCTTGTTCCCATTCCGTATTCGGCATAGGCAGCACGCAATTCTTCCATGGCTTCTTTCATACCTGTGGTTGCTAGAGACATGCCTGAGTAGTATTCTTGTCCCATCATTTTAAGAGCAACTTGTACCATGTAGGTATTTGATGAGTATTCAAGCGCTTGAACAGCTGTGATGTTTGTTGAGCCGCTACCTGTAAACCATGATGTAATCGCTGAGGAACCAGCAATATTAATGGATTGGTCAGCGATAACTTGGTTTCCTGAAATGGCACCTGATTCCCAACCAGCTGTCAATGTTGCTGCTTTCACGACTGACCCTGGAACAAAAATATCATTAATCGTACCAAGGGCATTAAGGGTGGTTGTTGACGAACCTGTGTCGTGAGAGAGTCCAGCCATTGCTAAAATGGCACCTGTCTGTGGATTCAAGGCAACTGCATAAACTCCTTCTGAATAGGTTGCATAACCATCAGCAATATCAGCACTGTAATACTGATTTAAAATACTTTCAACACCTGCTTGGAAATCTGAATTGACCGTTAATTTCAGATTTTGCCCTGCTTTTCCTTCGCTTGTCACTTCATCTGAAACCACATTGCCATTTTTATCAGTTGTGATTTCACGAACGGTGTGTGTTCCTTGAAGGTATTCTTCATATTCTTTTTCAAGATAAGACGTTCCGACACGGTCGTTCAAAGAATAACCTTTTGCCAAGTAATCATCTGCCTCTTCTGCTGGCAGACCAGAATCTTTCGATGAAACCGTACCAATAATTGAAGCAAGGGAACTTGTTGGCGTTTCACGGTCCCAGTCAGTTGCGATTGAAATTCCTGACAATTTAGACTGATTAGCCGTGATATAAGCAATTTGTTCTTCCGTTAAGTCGCCAGTCGTCAAATTAACTGTACTAAATGTTGAAGCAGCATTCATTTGACTAAAAATATAAACCAATTTTAGTTCATCTTCAGAGTAATTAATTTCATCATCAGTTACCGCATTAACAGCGTTCGTATAAATTTCTGATTCGGTCAAATTGTTACCGTAACTATCATATTTTTCATCATCAGGCAAACTCTTGACTACCGCTGCATAAGTATCTGAATCCGCCAAATAATAATCTTTTTTCTGACGTGTCGTAACATCTGTCTCTGTAAGAGTCACTAGAGTTGACAATTTCGCCGCCAATTCTTTCATCTCTTCAGCTGTAATCGTATTGCTACGAGTAAAAGCAACTACTTGCTTGACAGTATTAGAAACTAATAAATTACCCGCAGCATCGTAAATTTCCCCACGAGGGTTTGATGTTGTTACCGTATAAGTTGTTGACGAATTTAATTTCTCATCATAAAACGATTTATTCAAAATTTGCATCTGAGCCAATCTCAAAATGATAATTGAAAAAAGGACAACGATGATTGAAAAAATCAAATAAATACGTTTCGTCATACTAGTCGGCTTTTTAACAATTTTAAACTTACGTACTTTTTTTTCGTTTTTTTCGGTTGTTTTGCTTGTCTTAGTTGTTTTTTTGGCAAATTTTAATTTGCTCAATCTCTTCTTAAATGACATTCTTTCCTCACAATTAAAAGCTCTGAACTATATTTTATCACAATTTGCTTAAAAGAGAGTGACACAACCTGTAAAACTTTGACCTTTTTTATTTTGAAAAATTCCCTACCACAAAACCCTTGAAAATAAAGAAAAAGATGAACCAGGGTTCATCTCAATCTTCTTTTGATGTGACTGAAAAATCAACACCGACTTTGTCTCGTAGGAATTTCCAAAGGTAGTAAGCAATGTAAAAATCAATACAACCATGAACAAGAGAACCAAAGCCAATCAGTCCAACTAATGACCAAACATAAGCTGCACCCGTATGTGCCCCTGCAGTCAAAACTAAAACAACGATGAATTCTGCCAAGCCATGCAAGAAATTCAAGAACAAAGCCAAAAGAAATGTTGATAAAGGTTTCTCAAGCAAACTTGGACGTTTTTGAACCAAGATAGCTCCCACAACAGCAAATAACAAATGAGAAACAGCACGCAAAACGATGACAATCGGAAAACCTGCTAATAAGAAACCTAAGCTTGTTCCTAAAGCAACTAAAACCGCAACTTGCGGTGAAATAAACATTGCCATAAAAACCGGTACGTGACTTGCTAATGTAAACGAAGCAGGTCCAATAACCACTTTAACTGGCATAACCATTGGAATCAGAATCCCAAACGCAACCAAAATTGCTGTAAAAGCAAGAGATTTTGTCTGATTTCGTCTCATAATAACTCCTTTATGATATCTATCAAAACCTTGATTTACCAACCAAGGCACTATCAGCTTCTTAAATTTATCGATAAAAAAAGCCTATTGACATTATTTAGACTAATTTCCCCAAGAACAACCGTCCCAGAGCTACTAATTAGTCTTGCCTATTATAAATAAAAAAAGCACAGGTGTCAAGACACCTGTAACTGTTTAGTTAGACTTCAAAAGTAAGCCTTTATCTAATAACATCTCCTTGATATCTTCAAAATCATCTTTTGAATGACAAGAAAGTGTATGTGTGTGAATCCCATGTGTTAGCGAAGATAAAAGTGTCGCATTAGAATGTTCAACCTTATCCATAAAATTGGCAATATCTTCGTTACTTCTTATATCGAGCGGCGCTGTTAACATACCATAAACAGGATGTTCAACTTCAACATCAACCACAATTCCACCCTTAGCAACAATGCTGTCCAATTCTTCTTTGGTTCTTTCAGGACCATGTTGACAAGCAATTTTCCCGATAAATTGGTGCGAATAAAGCGCTTGTGACATCACATAACCTTTAGGTGTCGAAATCACGTCATGATTAGCTGCTCTTAACAAAGCAACATCACCAACAATAATTTGGCGACTAACACCAAGTCTGCTAGCTAAAGAACTGGCTGAAATGGGAACTTGCGTTTGGCTCAAAATATCGATAATTTTTTGACGACGTTCTGCTGCTTTCATAAAAGCCCCTCCAAATATAATCCTTACTATTAATCATACCATAAATTTTCAAAAAAACGTCCACCAGATACTCACACAAGAAAATTTAGCAATTTTTCAAAAAATGATTAAATTGTGAAAGGAAAAACATCTCAAACCGTACAAGGAGTGTTTAGTTCGTGTCACTAACTTTTTCTGTGCTGTGCTATAATAAAGCTATAAAAATTTATCTTGTTATAAGCAACTCAACCATTCTGTGGGAGAATAAAATGGAGATTTTAAGAGAAATTAATATCACAAAAGACAAAAAATTAGCCATTTGGCTAAATATCATATCCCTTCCTACTTTTTTCCTATTTTTTTATCTTTTTTACTTACTTGGTTTAAAGATTCAACCCCCTACTATTGAAAATGTTATCTACACTATTCATTTGGGAAAATTATTTCTTTTTGTGCTAGCGATACTTGCTGTTGTCATCATTCATGAACTTATCCATGCTTTCTTTTTCAAACTCTTTAAACCTAAAAGTAAAGTCAAATTTGGAATCAATTGGAAATTAGGAGCGGCATATGCTACCTGTCCAAAAGTGACTTATGACAGACGGCAAATGATAGTCATTAGCTTAGCACCTTTTATCATTTGGTCTCTAACGCTGACTATCCTCTTTGGTATGAATTTATTATCTTTTCCTGCCTATGTCGGAATTGCCAGCCTACATGCAACAGGATGTATCGGTGATTTCTACTATGTCTATCTCCTTGACATTAAATATGCCAGAAAGAAAATTTTAGCAGAAGACACAGCGGTAGGACTAATCATATACAGTAAAAATTAAGCTAAATTTAGCAAATGAATTTTTGGGAGTGGGACAGAAATCGGTAATTTCGAAGAAATTCGATTTCGTCGTCCCACCCCCGCAAGGTTGAGTAGGGTTGTAAAAGCTGATTTATCAGCGCACTAGAATCCACTCAACTACTGCGTCTTGCAAATAATAACTATATAAACAAAGAAGCTGGGTACTTTTGTCCCAGACTCTTTTTAGCACTCAATATAAAACGTTCGTTATGACTAAGAAAATTTGTCAAACAAAAAGCAGAACCGTCCCACCTCCTACCGCAGACACAAAGTCTGTTTCAAGGGGAGTTAGAAAGGTTCTGCCTTTAATCATATTATACACTAATCTTTCCTTTTTACCATACTTATATAAAGGACTTTTAGTTTTTATAAATATCTTTTCTATGTCCGATTTCAATAGCAAGAATAACTAATTCATCGTCCATAATATCACAAATAACTCTATAATTTCCTATTCGGTAACGCCATAGGCCTTTGAATTGACCTATTAGTGCTTTTCCAATTTGTCTAGGGTTCTCTAAACCATCAAGGTGTTTCTTCATGTCTTTAGCAAGCATAAGCCTTACATGCTTATCCATTTTCTTTAGTTGTTTCTTGACCTTGTCACTAACAACTAATCTATAAGTCATTTTCAAACTCCTCAATAATATCATCAATAGAGTGAGTAACAGGATTCTTTTTGAATTCTTTCAATGCTTTAATGCCTGTTTCATAATCTAATTGGTCTTCAATTTGTTCAGCTAAAGCTGTTTTAAACAACTCTGATAATGTCTTTCCTGTATGGATAGAATAACTTCTAAAAAGTTCTTCTTCTTTTTCATTTAGTCTAAGTGATACGATTGACATAATATGTACCTCTCTTTCTGTAATACATTGTACAACAATAAACTGAAATAATCAAATTTTAAAGCTTTACTTCCCATTCATTTTAAACAAAAAAGCAGAAGTGACCCACCGCCTCCACAGAAAACTGCTTCATGGGCGTTAGACCACTTCTACTTCACTTACATTGTACATCACTCTTTTTAGTTTTACTATAAGTAATATAAAAAGCACCCTAGGAGTGAACCTAGAATGCTTTCATATCAAGGGTTTTAGCCCTTATAATCTACTATCAGATTATTTGCCAAGGTAGTATTCGTTTGTAACGTTTAATTTTTCGTCGAATTCGAATACAAGTGGTGGGAAGTTAGGGATTTCAACATCCATAATTTCGTCATCTGACAATTGTTTGATGTGTTTTACAAGAGCGCGGATTGAGTTACCGTGTGCACCTACAAAGACGTTTTTACCGTCTTTAAGAGCTGGAGCGATTTTATCTTCCCAGAATGGAAGAGCGCGTTCCAAAGTAACTTTCAAGTTTTCAGCATCTGGAATTACTGTGTCGTCAAGGTTAGCGTAACGACGGTCAGTGTGTGCTGAATATTCGTCATCTTTAGCCATAGCTGGTGGCAATACATCGTATGAACGACGCCAGATGTGAACTTGTTCGTCACCCCATTTTTCAGCAGCTTCAGCTTTGTTTTGACCAGTCAAACCACCGTAGTGACGTTCGTTCAAGCGCCATGATTTTTCAACTGGAACCCAAAGTTGGTCAGCAGCTTCAAGAGCAAGGTTAGTTGTTTTGATAGCGCGTTTAAGAACTGAAGTGAAAGCAAGGTCAAATTCGATTCCTGCTTCTTTAATCAATTTACCAGCTTCGATAGCTTGTTTTGTACCTTCTTCTGAAAGGTCAACATCAGCCCAACCAGTGAAAAGGTTAGCTTTGTTCCATTCAGATTGACCGTGACGTGCAAACACTAATTTTACCATTAGATAAAGTCTCCTTTAAAGTAATACAAAGGCTATTAACGCACAGCGAAAAATAGGTATTAGCCTATCAGTCCAGCGACTTGATAAGTTAGACTATTTTTGGCTCAGCATTCTAGCCATATTAATTATTACGACCAGATAAAGTCGCTTACCCTTACTATTCTACCCAAAAAGCTGTAAAAAAGCTAGTAAAATTACTAATTTTCTCTAAAAGACTCAATGTCCGCTGGTCATTTTTAAACCGATAATTCCAATGACAACCAAAATCAAAAAAAGGTAGGCAAGCGGTGATAATTGGTCTTTCAGAAAGATAATTCCAACAACTACTGTTCCGATTGCACCAATCCCTGTCCAAATCGGATAAGCAAGACTCATCGGAAGGTCCTTTAACGCACGCGCTAAAAAGACAAAGCTTAAAATCATTCCAAGAATGGTTACCATTGAGTAGCCAAGCCTGCTAAAATTCTCACTTAATTTCATACTCGTTGCCCAAACTACCTCCAATATTCCTGCGAAAATCAAATAAATCCACGTCATTTTGCTCTCCTTTTCCTTGATAAAATAAAAAAATGGCAACAACACCATTTCTTTATCCAAAAGGATATCCCTACGAAGTGATGTTATCGCCATTCCCCACTTTCCGGGGAAAGTGGTAGCTTTCTATATGATTGATGCTATTATAAATCAAATTATTTTTTATGTCAATGTCATGGTACGCATGGCATTCAAGGTTGCGAGAATCGTTACTCCCACATCTGCAAAAATTGCTAGCCACATATTCGCCATTCCGAAACTCGCTAGTAATAAGACTAGAACTTTGATACCAATTGAGAATATGATGTTTTCATGAGCAATACGAATGGTCTTGCGAGCAATCTTAATCGCTTTGGCAATCTTTGATAATTGGTCGTTCATGATAACCACATCTGCCGCTTCAATGGCAACATCACTTCCTAGACCACCCATGGCAATTCCAACATCAGCTCTGGCTAAAACTGGTGCATCGTTGATACCGTCACCGACAAAGCCAACTGTGGTACGTGGTGATTTTTTAGCAAGATATTTTTCAAGTTCATCAACCTTATCTGTTGGCAATAGCTCCGCTTGATAGTCTGTGATGCCTAGCTCATCAGCGATTTTTTCAGCAACTTCACGACGGTCTCCTGTCAACATCACCAGATGTTTAACGCCAGCTTGTTTGAATTGTTCCAAGGCTTCCTTGGTGTCTGACTTGATGCAATCAGAAATTACAATGTGCCCTGCGTACGCTCCGTCAATAGCAACATGAACGATTGTTCCAACTTTGCTACAAGCCTTCCATTTTGCCCCTAGGCTATCCATGAATTTGGTATTTCCGACAGCAACATTATGTCCATTAATAATAGCGCTGACACCATATCCTGACTTTTCTGTCACGTCTGTAATGGAACAATCATCTGCTTCTTTTTCATAAGCTTCGCGAAGCGATTGGGCAATTGGGTGAGTTGAAAAACGTTCCACATGACTGGCTAAATGTAACAACTGCTCATCCGTAATATCATTGGGATGAAGTGCCGTTACTTCAAAAACACCTTCTGTCAAAGTTCCAGTTTTATCAAAAAGCAAACTCTCAAGTGAAGCTAGACTTTCCAAATAATTAGACCCTTTAACCAATACACCTGCTTTTGAACAAGCTCCCAATCCTCCAAAAAAGCTCAAAGGAATTGAAATCACAAGCGCACACGGACACGAAATCACAAGGAAAGTCAATGCACGGCTAAACCATTCTGGGAAATTCTCAGCGAAATCACCAGAAACAAGAGGTGGCAAAACAGCCAAAATCACCGCTGCAATCACCACAGTTGGCGTATAAACAGCCGCAAATTTTGTCATAAAATGCTCACTTTTTGACTTGTTAGCAGCAGAATTTTCCAGTAAATCCAGAATCTTGCTTAACGTTGAATCCTTTACAGAATGCAAAACTTTAACACGAATAACCCCTGTCATGTTAATCATTCCTGAAAGCACTTGGTCACCAACTTGAACCGTTTGTGGTAAGCTTTCACCTGTCAAAGCCGCTGTATCAACAGAGGATTCACCAGCAATCAAAATACCGTCTATCGCCACTTTTTCTCCAGGACGGATAGAAATGATTTGCCCTTCTTGTACTTCTTGTGGGTCAATATCAACTACCTCATCGCCTTTTTCTAAGTGAACAAGGTCTGGGCGTAAATTTAACAATTCAGCAATTGATTTTTCGCTGCTACCTTCTGCAATATGTTCAAATAATTCACCAACTTGGTAAAATATCATGACAAAAACAGCTTCCGCAAACTCAGATTCATTTGTCATAAAGCTCAAGACAAATGCTCCTAACGTTGCTATCGTCATCAAAAAGTGTTCGCTGAAAACTTTTCCTTTACTGATTTTCAGCACCGCTTTTCTTAAAACATCATACCCAGCAATAAGATATGGTATGGCGTAAAGTGCAGCCTGTACTGGTAAAGATGGTTGTGTTGCCTTTACCACTCCAAAAACTAGCAAAAATCCTAAAGTCGCTAGTAAAATCCGTCTAAGGGATTTTTTGTTTTTTTCTGACATTGTCAGTCCTCCTCATAATGCTCCACGACGGAATCTAAAACCTGACTGATATGCTTGTCAGCCAAAGCATAAATCTGATTTTTTCCTTCACGTCGTACAGATACAATTTTCAGATTTTTCAACAAGGTCAATTGGTGTGAAATAGCTGACGGGCTCATTTGCAAAATAGCTGCCAGCTCACTAGATTTTAACTCACCTTGACTTAGGCACCAAATGATTTGTAAACGTGTCCCATTTCCCAAAGCCTTGAAAAAATCTGAAACATTTTCCAATAGCTCTCCCTCAAGCAACTGTTGTGTTTGGCTATCTTCTATCATCTAAAATTACTCCAATATCAATTTATAAAACATTTGAACAATTGCTCAATTGTTTTATGATTAAAATATAGCACTTTTACCGCTTTTTTTCAAGGAAATACTGGATTTTTTCAAAAATAAGAAATTTGTGCTACAATTCTTGTATATACAATTTTTTGGAGGTAGTAATGAAAGCTTTTGCACTTACAGACAGCTCACAGCGAGCGATTTCTGATTTAGCGATAATAGATATTCCAAAACCTAAGATTTCAGCGGATGACGTTCTCGTCAAAGTGACCGCTGTCGGGCTTAATCCTGTCGATTTTAAAGTTATCGAAAACGGTGTTGATGCTTGGACATTTCCGCATATCATCGGTATGGATGTTGTCGGAGAAATCGTTGAGCTTGGTGAGCATGTCACTCAATTTCAAATCGGTGACCGTGTGGCTGGGCATAGCAATTTAACCAAACAAGGTTGCCTAGCTGAATTTGCCAGCGTCCCTGCTTACCAATTAGCCAAAATTCCTGGTGACATTTCTCATACTGACGCTGCTGCACTACTCTGTAATGGATTGACCGCTTATCAGGCACTATTTCGTAAAGCAACACTCGCTAACAAGAAAACAATTCTCATTCATGCAGGAAGTGGCGGTGTTGGGAGCATTGCCATTCAATTAGCCAAAATGGCTGGTTTGACGGTTTATACCACAGCTTCAACTGCTAAGGTTGATTTTGTCAAATCGCTCGGTGCAGATATCGTGATTGATTACAAGACCGAAAATGTTAGTAGGCGAATTGCCGAACTCACTGACGGACTTGGTGTTGACATGATTATCAATACCATTGGTAAAGACGAATCAACCGAAGATTTGAAACGATTAGCTTATAATGGCAGTCTGATTGCAGTTGTTTCACCACCACGCATTGACAATCCAAGTGACTTATTTAGCCGCGCCTTAAGCATTGACGTCTTAAATCTTGGCGGCGCTCATTTATCACACAATCTTCAACAAGCCCAAGACCTTGCAACAATGACCGAAGAACTCTTTGCACTTGCTCAAGAGCAAAAAGTAAAAGCCCTTGTTAGCCAAACATTCCCATTTGAACAAACAAAAGAGGCTTTACAACTGATAAAAGACCGAAAAGTTACAGGAAAACTGGTCATTGATATGAATTTAAACTAAAAACGTTCGGAAATAACTTGCTTTCCTTCTAACTAAATAGTAAAATAAAGGTGGCTTAAAAATATCTTTCTAGCCACTACACTATTCTTGGAGGACTTTATGGTTTCAACAGCAACAAAAATTGGTGCTTTCGATTTTGACAACTGTTTCATGAATGCCGCTGGCGTTTATTGCATGACACGTGAAGAATTGGCAGAAATTGATGCCTCTGCAGCTGGTTCTTTCGTTACAAAAACAGGAACATTGACAGCACGCGCTGGTAATCCTGAACCACGTTATGCAGACACTAGCCTTGGTTCAATTAACTCAATGGGCTTACCAAATAACGGTTTTCAATATTATCTTGACTACGTTACAGAGCTCCAAAATACGCCAAATAGCAAACATCATTTCTTATCACTTGTTGGCATGTCAGAAGAAGAAACACATACCATTCTTAAAGCCGTCCAAGATTCTGACTACCAAGGATTGGTGGAATTAAACCTCTCTTGTCCAAACGTTCCAGGTAAACCTCAAATCGCCTATGATTTTGAAACAACAGAGACACTTTTAAGAGATATTTTTACTTATTTCACTAAACCACTTGGTGTGAAATTACCACCTTACTTCGACATTGCTCATTTTGACCGAGCAGCTGCGATTTTCAATCAATTTCCACTCACTTTTGTGAATTGTATCAATTCTATCGGAAATGGTTTGATTATCGAAGACGAAACCGTGCTTATCAAACCTAAAAATGGCTTTGGCGGTATTGGTGGCGACTATGTCAAACCTACGGCGCTTGCTAATGTCCACGCTTTTTACCAACGCCTTAACCCATCTATCCAAATCATCGGAACAGGCGGTGTCAAAACAGGGCGTGATGCTTTCGAGCACATCTTGTGTGGCGCTAGCATGGTTCAACTAGGGACAATTTTACACCAAGAAGGTCCAGCAGTCTTTGAACGTATTACGAATGAACTAAAAGCCATTATGGAAGAAAAAGGCTACAAAAGCCTTGAAGATTTCCGTGGCAAATTAAAATATATTGATTAAATATCACAAAAGCCAAAAGCATCTGAGACAATGTCCCAGATGCTTTTTTCTTTCTATTATTTTTCACCTCAGAAAGATATGAGTTTTGATAATAAGTTATTTCCTATTTAGTCATTACGCATTAAATTCAAGATTGGTTTTTTGACAAGGAATAATACCACACCAATGCCGATACAGATTAAACCTAGAATACCGAAGAATGCTACTTCTGTTCCTTTATTGAAAGATGGTGTAATCAAGGCATTTACTGCTTGTGATGTTGAATCTGCCAAGAACCAAAGAGCAACCATTTGTGATTGGAAAGCAAGCGGTGCAAGGCGAGTTGAAACAGATAGACCTACTGGAGAAATCAACAATTCACCAGACATTTGAACTGCAAACATCACTACCAACCACATGAAGCTCACGCGGCCATGTGTACCGTATAGGATACCTGGCACAGCCATGATAAGGTATGAGATTCCAGTCAACAATAGACCCAAACCAAATTTTGAAACGGCAGATGGTTGACGATTACCCAATTTGTTCCAAAGCCATACAAACGCAGGTGTCAATATCACGATAAATAACGGATTAAGCAATTGATACCAAGAAGGGTCAATATGAATAGTGACACCTAAAATAGTTGGATTTAGGTTTGAACGTGTTTCACCCCAAACCGCAATAACTGTTGAACTTTGTTCTTCGACTAACCAAAAAACAATCGAAGATAAGAACAATGGAAGATATGCCAATAATTGTTTACGTTCAGTACTTGAAACTTTATTTGAGGTAAACATTGTCGCAAAGTAAATAAATGGAATGACAATACCTGCCCATGAAAGAATATTGATGACATTATTAACAAAGTTTGATGGATTTAAACGATAAACGAAGAATCCAGCAATAAGGATAATGACTAAAGCAACACCCAGCTTCACTAACAAACTTTGTTTTTCTTCTTGACTTAATGGGTTAGACGGTTTATTTCCCAATTCTGGGAATTGTTTCATGCGTCCAAACCAATAAACAAACAAAGCAAAAATCATTCCGATTGCAGCAAGCGAGAAACCTAGGTGGTAATTGATGCTTTCACCAACTGTCCCTACTACAATAGGGGCAAGTAATGAACCAATGTTAATTCCAACGACAAATATGTTAAATCCTGTATCACGACGTGGGTCATCTGCTGCATACAAGTGACCAACCATGTTTGAAATATTGGATTTTAACATCCCTGTTCCCAGAATAATTAAAAAAAGAGAAATAAAAAGAGATGTTAAACCGAACGGAATAGCCAGAACAATATGTCCTAAAGTGATAAGAATACCACCGATGAAAATTGTTTGAGAAGCTCCGAGAATACGGTCTGCAAACCATCCACCGATAATTCCTGAAAGATATACAAGTGCACCGTAAATACTAACGATAGCCATTGCTTGAGTTTTAGGAAGTCCTAAACCTGCATTAGGCGCGGTAACAGATGCATACAAATAATAAATCAAAATGGCACGCATGCCATAATACGAGAATCTTTCCCAAAGTTCTGTTTGAAATAATGTAAACAAAGCTTTAGGTTGTCCAAAAAATGTTTTTTCTATTTTTTTACCCATGCATTCCATTATATAAGGAATTTTAGACTTTATCAAGTTAGTTTTTCTGACATCATTTATCACAAATTTCCTAAAAAGCCCATAATATCAAGCGTTCTATGTTATAAATTCTCACCAAAAAAATTTTGTTATGTTTTTAATAGTCAGAAAATAGCTATCAAATCATGTTAGCTTTTAACTTTTTCATCAGCAATATCTAACATTAAATGTATTTTTATATTACTGAAGAAAAATTCTTCTTTAACATTATTCTTATATTCTTGATTTTTAATTTTTGAATAGCCGTGATAAAAGCTCCCATAAAATTGACCCAACATCTTAATTATGAACGAGTAAAAAAGTGCCCAATGGACACTACTCGCTTTTCTGTTTCTAGACAAGTAGAAAAAAGCATCAAACGGAACTTACTCGCTTTCCTATTTCTAGACAAGTAAAAAAAGCATCCAACGGACAACTACCAGAATGTAGGCAAAACCTACTTTTTAATAAAGTAAGTTATAAAGAATTATTGTCTTTGTTCAATCTTAGGATTATTTGCGAGCAAAGCGAGCAGCAAAACGATACTTACCGCCGTGGTGAAAGTGGCTGCAACATCAATAAAACCAGCCACCTGGAAGTTTTGAGGGAGTGGTACAGAATCCCAATATTCATAGTTCGTTGTACCACCCCCGCACAGTTGACTAGGTTGGTCGCAATTTTGCGAAGCAAAATGAGAACTGCCAGTCAACCACTGCGACTCTTAGGAATTCCTT